>CDZH01060818.1_pt1 | contig 146626 bp, 152 predicted proteins | sample 557721 | NCBI WGS metagenome assembly CDZH01 (sample SAMEA3182062, study PRJEB8094) | gut metagenome | biome: human; feature: gut; material: Stool; isolation source: human stools | place: Canada | collected 2013-01-14 | reverse complement strand
TGGCAGTGGTAACGGCGCCGTAGCCACCCGTGTTGACATACTGGAAACCAGCGTTGGGGTTGTAATAAGGGGAACGAAGCCACCACCACACCGCCGTGGACACGGCGGAATGATTATAGGCTACTCTACTATTACCGGCTTTGTAGTAATCGTATTGTGCCTGATAATTCTGTTCATAGCTATTTGCATAGCTTCTTGTTCCGAACACTTCAAATTCAGCAAGCAAGAACAAGTAATCGGTGGTGGCCGTTACATAAGTCTGAACATTGCCGCCACCGTTGGCGGTATTATCGGTGTACTTGGTCACGGGTTGCATAACCGCCCTCAAATCGGCGGGAAGCGCCGCCATCAAGCTATTCGCCAACGGGCTTGTGGGGGTGTTACTGTTGCCCAATACAGTTTTTCTCATGTGTGAAGCGTTCCAACCGCCGCTGTTCGTCTGACTGGTATTCATGCGGAAACCATCACCGGTGTTGTTATAATTGCTATCACACAAAGCAACTGCCGTGGAACCGATCTTCCCGATCTGGAAATGAATCTTGTTCGCACCTTCCTTGGCGGAATTGTGGTTGAAGCCCAAAATAAAGGCGTTCACGGTCAAGTTGCTGAAAGTGTAATTCCTCACGCTGCCATTCAGAACGATGGATTTCACATCACCAACGGCCCAATAGTTGGCCCCCAAACCTGCGGAACTGACTTCCCGGATGGTTGCCCAACTGTTATCGTTCAGAACCTTGGTGGGCAATGTCACTTCAACGGAACAGGTCTTATTGGCCGGGGCCGTGTGGTTGGTGCCAGCGGCCACGCTGACGGTGATTGTAGCTTTTCCTTTACTCTTGGCGGTAACAGTTACCACCGAACCAGAAACACTCATAGAAGCCACCGTGGGGGCGCTGGAAGTGGCCGTAATCTTACCATCACCCGCCCTTGCCACGGTGATGGTGTCTGTGGTCTTTGCGGCGGTCAGTTTGATGGAAGTCTTATTCAAAGACAAACTACCAGCGGCCTTGGCAATGCTCCAAGCAACCGTTTTGGCCCCGGCGCTTCCATCAGCCCACTTGTAGTTCGTTTTCGGCGTGAAGGTGGCATTGTAGGAACCGGCGTTCGTGCCGCTGGTAGTTCCTCCAAGCGTCATTTTCCCGCTGTCATAGTTGTTCCAAGCGGGGCTTTGGGCCGAACCGGTATAAGTAAGGCTGTTGCTCTGCGTGGGGATCGTCATGGTGGCGGCGCTGATCGTCCAAGTCACTTCCTTGGCGGTCTGTGTGCCGTCTGCCCACTTATACTTCCCTTTAGGGGTGAAAGTGGCCGTGTAGGTTCCCGCATTGGTGCCGGTAGTCACGCCGCCCAAGGTCAGCGCATCGGGGTTATAAGCGTTCCAAGAAGGACTTTGGGCCTGTCCGTTATAGGTCAGGGTGCCATTCTGCGAAGGAAGAACATTGATGGTATAGACGATACCGGACACAGCATCCAAGGCCGCATTTGCGGCATCCTGTGCGTTCTGTGCGGCTTCCACACAGGTTCCGATCTGGTTCAACAGATACGGGTGGGCGGTCTGATCAAGGTTGTGTTCGCTCACCTTGTTTTGGGCCGTACCTTTGGGATCATAGTTCATGTTGGGAAGCTGTTCGGCGGGAACCTTACCATCCACCAGATCAGCCTTCCCGGATTGACCTTTCTGAAGGGCTTCAACGGCATCCGCATTGGCCTTCATTTGGGTATCAATCTTATCCATGTTTTCGTTCTGAACCCCTACATCATAAAATTCAGATTCAAGGGGTTTAGTCAGCTTGTAGTTGGTTGTTTTATTCGCCATTCTTCAAAACCTCGTTTCTCAACTGATTATGGGTATAGGCGGCAAGCTGGGCATGGGTGAACCGCCCAAGTTCCGCATGGGTGTTATAAAGCTGAAGCAAGGTCACAACCATGTTTTGGGGAACAACCCGGTTCAGCAAAGATTCAACATCATTGAAGTTGTTCTTTGCGGCCAACCCGATTTTCACAAGAAGCTGATAGGTGCCTTCTTCCACATCAGCGGAATAGTTACCCTTCCCGCATAGCGTTTCAAGGATGTTCCGAAGCTGGGGCAAGGTGTACGGAAGTTCTTCATTGATCCGGGTCAGAATACGGAACCGGCGATCTTCAAGACTGTCCGTGCCTTTGGGGGTAATCCCCAAAATCTTTTCCCACCGGGAAAGGCCCATGTTTCCAGCGGTGGGAATGAACTGATTATCAAGAAGATCATCCGTGGTATTCCACGCCTTTTCAATTTCCGGCTGTTCGCTCCCCATGATCCCCTGAAACTCCGCATAATCACGAATGACATAGGGAAGATAATCAATCAGTTTGCGTTCCATGCTCCCGGCCCCCTTATCCGCTGATCACGATGGTTCCCGGCTCAATGGTTCCCAAAACCGGGATGTGGTCAAGGGTCAGGGTACAGTTCGCCGCTTCACCGTTGATCTTGGTGTTGGCAATATCCAGAATACCGGTGATTCCCAACAGGCGGCTTTCCACCTGACTGATACGAACCACAAGGGCTTCATTCTGGTCTGCCCAACTTTGGGCCAGTTCCAAGAAGTAACCGTTGATTGCTTCCGTGACATAGGCGGAAACATCATCCCAACTCCATTCCCGCTGATAGTACAGATCGAAGGAAAGGTTGATGGTATCTTCACCCACGCCTTCAACCCTCACCACATGGCCGATGGGGGCAATGCCCACGCCTTCACCGGCGTTCTGAAGGGGGTCAACTGCGGTCTGCACCTGATCCACAAGGGCTTCCGAAGGCTTCTTGAAGGAACTGTTGATGATCACCAGCTTCACGGTTCCGCCCACGGTCAGCTTGCTATTGGCTCCCGCCGCATACACGGCATTCAACCACGCCTTGATTTCCTCGGACACACCGGAAAGGCCGCTGATCCAAGTGTCGGTTCCCGTGGGCGGGATCAGCTTGGCCGGGTTCAAATCGCTGTTCCAAACCCGATATACCTTCACACCGCCAACGCCGGGAATGGCGTTCACCTTTTCCAGATAATCCGCACGGTTGCCGCCGAAGGCTTGGGCGTTCAGGCTATCCATGTAACGCTGTCTGAAAACCTCGGTATCTTCTTCATCCTCACCGGGGATCACCACGGCGGAAATGGAACAGGTTTCAAGCCCGTCCACATACTCAATGGGAATCACCGTTCCGGTGTAGTCATTACCGGCTTCACCAGCGGTTTCACAGGTGATTTCATATTTACCACTTCCACGGTCAGCCGAAACATAATAGTTCAGTTCTCCAATGGAAAAGCGGGTGTTCATGGGAAGGTGCAAGGTGGTTGGTGTAATGCTCAACTGCAACACGGCGGGGCTTGCCGGTTGCGGTTTCAGCCCCCTTTCTGCCGCCCTCAAAATGAGATAAGGGCGGGTTGCGGTGTCTGCAAAGGTTTCATTCAGCACCGTATCAAGGGCAATATAAAGGTTCTGCAATTCCACGGCGGCGGGGGCATCACCGCACCAAACCAACGAACCTTCACGGGTGTCCAAATTGCCATTGATAGAAAGCGCCTTCTGAAGCATCCGGGAAAGGATTGCTTCATAGGTCTGTGCTTCATACATCAGATTTCAACCCCCAATTCTGCATTGATTTCGCCAAAAATGCTGACCACCGTGAAGGTAGTCAGCACTTTCTTTTTGTTCACCGTAAATTCAAAGTTCTGAACCGCCGTGATCCTATCATCCTGAAGCAAGGCTTCACGAACCCGGCGTTCAATTTCAGGAATACAGTATTCCACATCTTTCCCGATCAGATTATGAAGTTCAACCCCATAATCCCAAGAATGGATCAACCATTCATAGCGTTCTGTGTTCAGGATCAGAAAAACCGCCTGTTCCACAGCTTGGATTTCATCAATGGTGCCGATGATGGTCAGGTTGTTGTGGTTCATCCTGAAAGTACGGCTTGGAAGGGTTTCAATGGTGAAATCCTGTTTAATATCATCCTGCACTTGCGGAATCATCATCAAGCCCCCTTTACTCGGTCAATAACCACGAATTTCTTTCCTTGCTGAACCCGGATCAGAAGCACCTTTTCACCGGCCTTCAAAGCGTTGTGAACCTTGAAGGTTTTCTTGCCAACATAGGCGTGTTTGTGGGCTTCATACGCCGCCGCACCAGAACCACCGCCTTTGTCCTCGGTGCTGTGGTTCACCGTCATATCAACTTCAAAATCAGTCACATTCCGGGTCAGGATCAGCATTTTGGAAGTGTAGATGGATTTCTGATCCACCTGAATTTTCAAGGGTGAAGCGGAAAGGACAGTTCCAAACAGGATGTTCACCGGTTTCCCGGCTTCCACAGCTTCCACCGCCGCCCGTTTTACCACTTCAACAGGATTAGGCAATAAATTCACCCCCGATCAGGTCAAGTTCCATCATGTGTTCATCACCCCTGAAGGTATGGGTGACTTTGTTCACCACCATGTAATTGTTGGTGACAATATCGCCAAGGTTCAGGGCCACCACCACGGCGCTTCCAGCACGAACCCGCACATCACCGAAAGCGTTCTGAATGGTCAGCTTGCGGGTTTTCTGATCGTACAGCTTCAACAGGGCATCCGCCTTGGCGGAAGCGCCCGTTTTGGTCTGAACTTCTTCAAAATATTGAAGAACACCCCATTGGTTCATTTTCGCCCCGTCCTGTGCAATGAACAATTCCCGCTTACCGGTTTTTTCATTGTTATAGGCCAGCTTGATCTTGTTATAGGTCTGTTCATCAATACTGGATTCATAGCTGAAGTTTTCCCCGGTTTCTTCATCAATCAGAAGGTTCAGCTTCATGGTATTGATGTTCTTCAGGGTCAGCTTCCCGGCATCGTCATATAGAACATAAAGCTGTTTGGTATTCATCAGGGTTTCATCAAGGGCGCTCTGGATCATATCAAACAGGGTTTGGTTTTCTTCCACGATGGTTTCAAGGGTATAACCGGTATCTTCCACCGTGCCAAGGTTCAACCGGAAATCTGTTGCAATACGCTTCAGAAGGTCAGAAGCCTTCAGCCCTTCTTCCGTGATGGTGTCCTTATTCTTCAAATAACGCAACTGATCATAGGCCACAACATCAATGGTGCCGCCCTTGTCACGCTTTTTCTTGAACACAAACCCATAGAACATGGCGGTTCCGTTCACAGTCAGCTTCACCGGATCACCTTCAGCAAAGTTCAGCCCCGGCCCCTTGACAACGGTGAACTCCAACTTGCCGGGGGTTCCCTTGCGTTCCAAGGTCAGCCGTGCGCCTTCCTCGACAACGGGGAATTGAATGGTGCTGTTATGCTGGATGAACAATTCAACTGCCAAACGGAATCACCCCTTTCAGGAAGGCAAAGTAAGAACCTGACCGGGATAGATCAGGTTCGGGTTCTTGATTTTGTCCTTGTTCAGATTATAGATTTTCGTGTAATCGGCCCCGTTGCCCAACTGCTTCTTGGCAATGTTCCAAAGGCAATCACCAGATTTCACAGTATAGGTGGCGGCTTTCGGGGCCGTTGTGGTGGGCCGGGGGGCCGCCCTAACCGTTGCGGTGGCAGTTCCCCCGGAAGTCTTGGCCGGTTGCACGGTCACGGTCTTGGTGCCATAGGCTCTGTACTGTTTCAGGTTGATCTTCACCTTCACATCAAAACCTTCACCGGCATCATCGGTGATTTCATAGGTTTCAAGGCCAACGGTCAAATTGGTGTAATGGAACATCCCGCCACCGGGCTTCTGCCGGTTCAGAATGAATTGGAACGGGGTCTTGCTCACCTTCAGCCGTTCAAACAAGGACAGGTAATAGGCGGCGCTTTGCGCTCCACCGTTGCTGAAGGGATAGGACACTTGGGGAAGAACCAATTCAAAGGACACATCCGAAAGGCCAGCGGCCTTCAGAATGTTGATTTCTTCCCCGTTGATTAGGGTCATGGTTTTGTTCTGGTTATTGATCTTTACCGTCACCTTGGAAGGGGTGATGGGCATAAGTGTTCCCGCCATATACAGTTTATACGCCATTACTCATGCACCCCTTCTTCAGAAACTTCCAGCTTTTCAGCAAAGTCATTGGCCCAAGCATCCATGATCCCATCCAAATCAGCATCTTTGGAAATGTGGTTTTCATTGTGCTGTTCAACCTTGATTTCAGCGGTAGTGAACCGGTTGATTGCTTCACGCTCCGCAATGTCACGAAGATAGGCCAAATCTTCTTCAGCAATATCCAAGGCATCAGCGGTGGCCGCTGTGTTGGCGGCGGTGTCACCGGTGTTTCCATAGATTCCATCAAGGGTGTTGCTCAAATCGAAAGCCCCCATAGAATCCAAACCGGAAGCATCAAACATTCCGCCAATCTTATCATCAATCCCTTGGCCGAAGTCATACCCGGCATCCCAAGCCCCGGAATAGGTGGCCCGATAGTCGATGGTGGGGGCGTTTTTGTCCAAGGTGATTGCGTTTTCATTTTTGCCCCAAGAAGTAACCGCACTTTGAAGGCTTTCAAGGCCAGAAGTCCAGTCAGTTCCAAAAATAGCATCAATGATGGTGGTTACAACTTTACCAAGGTTCAGGAACCACCCGATGATTTGACCGATCAGGTTTGCCACGGCATCACCAAAGCTGTTGAAGCCGCCGTTGCACACATTCAGAATCCATTCCACGATTCCAAGGAACGGGGCCACGAAGATTGTCCAAATGGCCTGAATGATAGCGTTCAAAACGCCAATGGCACAGTTCAGCACAAATGCACCGGCCACGGCTACCACACCACAGATAATTCCAGTTGCGGAAATGGTGGAACCGGTCAGCTTATTGATTGCCGCCACAATCATATAAATGGCCGCAATCACGGCAATGATGATCAACAGAATCCAAGTCAGCGGACAGGCCAGCAAAGCGGCATTGAAGCCGTATTGGGCGGCTGTGGCGCTTGCCTTTGCCATTGCTTCCGCCTTCTCGGTAGCGGCAAGGGTAGTATTTGCAACGGCGGCTTTGTACGCCTGAACCGCCGCAAGGCCCTTCTGTGCATTGCTGATAGCGGTGATTGCATTGTTGGCAATCAGATAGCCGTTATACAACAGCATTGCCGCCGCAATCCCCAAAACAAGGGGCTGAATGATCCCCCAATTATCCACGAACACAGAAGCAATGGCAATCAGAATATCCAGCGCCGAAGAAGCCACATTCGCAACAGCGGCAAGGCCATTGATCAGGCCGGTGGTCACTTTCTGGAACTTGGTGCTGTTTCCAATTTGGTTGATTTTGGTCAGGATCGGGGCAAACATAGAAAGGGCCTGATTCTTCATATCAACCCAAATCTGCGCCCAAGTCTTGGGCATGGAATCGAACTTTGCGTTGGTTTCGTCCGCCATAGCAAACATGGCGTTCTTCACCACTTCAGCCGTTACCTTGCCTTCCTGTGCAACCGTCTTAATGGAACCTTCCGCAATCCCCATATACTTTTCAATGGCTCTTGCGATACCCGGCGCACCGTCCAGAATAGAGTTCAGTTCTTCACCACGAAGCGCACCCGCCGCCATTGCCTGTGTAAGCTGGATCATGGCGTTGCTCTGCTCTTGGGCCGTAGCACCGCCAATAACAAACTGTTTGTTCACCTGTTCCATGAAGGCAATGACCTGATCCATATTGCCACCGAAGGCGTTACCGGCGTTCAGGCCAAGTTTCGCAACGGCGGCAGCGGTGTCAAAATAAGCGGATCGGGAACGCTGGGCGGAAGCCATGATCTTCTGTTCCAAGGCTTCAACGGAACCGCCATCATCCACAAGCAAATTCAATCGGGCTTTGGTGCTTGCCAATTCATCCGAAATGTTCAGCACCTTATTGATTCCGGCGATACCACCAGCGGCAATGGCAACTTTCTTGATGATGGACAGAAGCCCGTTGGCGGAATTGCTACCCCCACGGATGGAATTGTTGAAATTCTGCTGTTCGTTGTTGGCGTTCCTGATATTTTCTTCAATGGTATCAAAGGCGGTTCCCGCTTTTGCCCATTCTTCACGGGCTTCCCGGATTGCCGCCGTGTCAACGGCTCTACCGGAAGCCTGTTGCATGGCTTCAAAGGTGTTCAACACAACCCCCATTGCCTTGTGCATACTCTGAAGGGGGCTGGTAACACCATCATAAAGGGCAATAGCGGCCCGGATGTTTCCCACAGGGATCACCACCTTTCTTGGAGAATAGAAGCCGGGGCCTTAATGGTGGCGGCCCCGACGCTGTTTTCGTTCAATTTCCTTCTGCTTCTTCTTTTCAGCTTCCACCCGAACATCAATGGCCGCAATGATGAAGGCCCGTTCACGCCGGGGCAAAGCATAGAAGGCGGAAGGTGTTAAATGAAGTTCGTGAAGGCAATAGTAAGCAATGTTGGCTTCACCATCACCTTCACAGATCAGTTTTTTGCTTCATCAACCTCATCCTGCATGGTGGTATCAAAACCACACACTTCCTGAATCTTGGTCAGGTATTCGGCATATTCGCCGGGGGTCAGCATGGTTTTCAGAAGGGCATCAGCGCCCATGACCTTGTAGCTGTCCTGAAGTTCCTTATCATTCAGATTGGGGAACACGGTACAAGCCACGGCCAGCTTGCCAAGGTAAAGATCATAGTCGGTTTCCTTCTGATACTGGTTCTTCTTGCCGGGAACCGGAACACGCTTGGCACAGGACTTCCGAAGGGCTTCATCCTCGGTGCCGGTGATGGTCTTGATCTCCCAAGGAATGGGGTTGCCATCCTCACCCAAGAAGCGTTTGGAAGCAACAAACTTGATGTTCTCAACGGGAACGGCGTTTTCAGCCAAAAAAGCGGACAGGCTCATTGTTTTTTCCTCCTATATTTTGATACGAAAAAAGCCCCGGCCCCTACCGAAGTAAGGCCGGGGCGCTCTGCTTACTGCATACCGGCCAAAAGGCTGAAGGTTTCGGGCATCTCGAAATCTTCAAAGGTGAAGTCCATATCTTCATCCAAGTATTCCGCATCAGCGTCAAACTTGGCAAGCAAGCCGCCGTCCATATTGCAATCCTTCAGGATCACGGTCTGACGGCCCACAGAAGAAGTGGGATCTTCATTTGTCACCTGAATGTCAAAATAGACATCCTCGCCGGTGTCCTTATAACGCTTCATCAGCTCACGGAAGATGGAAGTGTTATAGTGGAAGGTGGCGGAACCCGTACCCTTCCAGCCGGTGGCCTTATTGCCCTTGCCGGTCTTGCCCAAAATGGGAACTTCCGTTTTGTTCTTCTCAAAGTTGGCTTCAAGGTTGATAGCCTGCATGAAGTTGTAACGGTTATCCCCGATGGTCACGAAACATTCAGCCAAGGAAGCGGAAACAGCATCCTTGGCGTTCATGATGGTTCTATCTGCCATGATGGTTGTACCTCCTTACTGAACATAGACGGTCATATAAAGCTGTTCCATAGCGTTCACGGGGGTCACATAGTCAGTAACCACCACGGATTTCTTGGTATCGCCCTTTTCAACCGTCACATTTTCGCCGCTGAAGTTCTCAATGGCCCGAATATCCTGAAGTTCCGTGTGGTGCTTCACAATATCGTTCCAAAGGGAAATCCGGCCAGCGGCATCATTGGGAACCTTGCCAAGATACTTCTTGCCGAACAGAACGGCAATATCATTGGCGATCTGATCCAAAACTCGGATCGTCTGGTTGCTGGAAAAATCGCTGGACTTTTCATCCGTGATGGAAATGAAGCTGTTAATGTCAGTCAGGACACACACCGCTTCATCCACACGATGGAACATGAAGGAACCTTCCCTGATCCCGTTTTCAAGCTGGGTCTGCGTGAAATCGGTGTCCACATCGTATTCACCATCATAGGTCATGTTGGTGGCGCTCTTATTGACCGCCGTGCCGCCGATCACACCCGTAACCCAAGGGATCAGGGCGGTGGAAGTCTTGTCGGAAGTCAGGCCGTTCTTGACGCTCACAACGCCTTCATAGTCGGCCAGCTTGCGGAAAAGAACCACCTGAAACTTCTTGCCCACATCATCACGCATACGCTTTGCGAAAGCCGCAAACAGGGCGGTGATGGTGGCCTTGCTCTCGGTGCAACCCATAGCATTGAAAGTGTACGCTTCCGCCTGATCAAGATAGGTCTGATAGTCGGAATCGGCCACGGTGCCATTGGTGCCGCCCGTCAGGGGCAAGGAAGCGGTCAGGGAAAGGGTTCCGCTGGACTTCCAATCCACATAGGCATTGGCCTTCAGATCGGTGATAGCGGCCACACCTTCCTGAAGATCAACCTGAACGGTTCCCAAGAAGGTTTCCACATCGAACAGGGGCTTCTGTTCGGTGCTGTTTTCATTGGCCGTGATCACAACCCGAAGATCATTGCCACGGGTGCCGGGGTATTTGGCCGTTGCGTAGGTGTTGGACGCTTTCACGCCGCTGGAACCAAGGCGGAAGAAATGAACGGTCTTGGCGTGAAGGAAGATTTCACGCATGGGCTTCAGTTCATCCGCCGTGTACGCATAGCCGAAAATCTTCTGACTGTTCTTGATGAAGTCAGCCTGTTCCACCGTGAAAATCTTGCCTTCAGGCCCCCAATTCATGGCAAGGGGGATGGTGACAATGCCACGGTCAGAAAGGGTGGCGCTTGCCTGCGCCACAGAAATGAAGTTGATATATGCACCGGGCAGAACCTTGTTCTGCACCAAGAAGGTGCCGCCGCCAAGGGCCATATTAGTTCACCTTACCTTTCATAAAGTCTTTGATCAGCCCATCAATCTGATCATGGGTGTATTCCTTCCCATCTTCCAACAGGACAGACAGAAGATCACGCCGGTCAGCGTATCTCTTGAAGGTCAACACCCGTTCTTTGGGGAATACCACCGGGGCCGTGATGGGCGGTTCCTGTGCGGTGGTGGCTTTCTTTCTGGTAGCCATTCAATCACCCTTTCTTTGGCTCCACATCCACATCCAAGGTTTCCATTGGGGTTTCCTCGGACGGGCGGGATAGTGTCAGATTGAAGTTGACGAAGAAGTGAAGAACCCCGTCTTGCACTTCATAACTCATGGAAGTTCCGTGAAGCACATCCCCATTGGGAAGGGTGATGAACTCCAAACATTCCATCAAATCCCCGGCCATAGTGAACAATTCAGCGTTGTTTCTCCCGCTGGTTGGGAAATAGTGAACATCCAGCGGGTTCCGGTTCATGAATCGGTTCTTCTGCAACGGGGAAATGTCAGGCTTCAGGACAGCAATGAAAAAACAGGGTTCCTTGAAGCCCTGTTCCACATCATTCTGATAGATTTTGTACCCGGCTCCAAAGGTGGCGTTCAGCTTCATGGAAACACCTTTGACGATTTCATTGATCAACTGAACACCCCCTTCAAAGCGTCATACAACATATCATTCAGAATGGACGGAACCAAAACCTTTACTTCCTGTTCGGAAATGGTCAGCATCAGTTTGCCCGGAACCCAACTTGCCTTCAGGGTCTTACCCAAGGCGGGAACATAGCGCCCCGGTGTTTGCCGGTGGCCGTATTCCACATAGGACGCATATTCCAAATTGTTGATAACGGTCACGGTGTACTGATCCCCATGTTTTTCAATGGGAAGAATCGTCCAAGCATCCCGCAAGGAACCGCCCCGATACCCGGCCCAATACTGTTCCCGGATAGCCCCGGAACGGGTAAGAAAGGTTCGGCTTTTCCCGCTTGCACCCTTTACCTTTACGGTCTTGGGTCCATCAAACTTGGGGGCCACGCCAACCGGGGTTCTTTTCTTTACCTTGTTCCACAGGATTTGGGCAATCTTCTTGGCGGCATCCCGGCAAAGCCGATCCATGTCAACTTCCGAAAGCTGTTGAAGGCGTTCATCCAGCTTCTTCAATTCCCGGTAATCACACCGGCCCCATCTTGCCATCAAGCCCACCCCCTGAAGGGTTCAAGCATGATTTCTTGATGGTTAGAGAAAACACCCGGTTCACCGGAACGGGAATAGGTGAAGGTTCGTTCCACATCGTTTGGCCGGGTGACAATGATCTTGCATCCTGCGGGAACCTTCACATCCGGGGAAAGGAACAGCTTCACCACCTGTTGGGCGGTTGCCACTTCATCCCCATTGGTTGAAGTTAATGTTTCAAAAGACAGCTTGCACGGCTGATTCTGAAGAAGCGGCTTTTCTTCAGAATCCGTCAGGTGGGTGACAGGATCGGTGACTTCCTCACGGATGAAGATAGAACACCGATCCTTCCACAACCGTTCCAAGGCGGTTCGCACGGCCTTATTTACCATACCAACCGCCTATAACGGTAGATTTCACCAATGCGCCCGTTGATCAGATAATCAATCAGGCTGTTCAACCTCTGTTCAGGGGTTGAACTACCTTCACCAAGGGCAAAGGTAATGTTGGTGTCACCTTCCTGAATGGATTTCACCGCCGCATCCAAATCAAACCCTTCAAGCTGTCCAGAACACTTCTTCATGTTCAGGTATTCGCCCACGGCCATAGAAACGGCCAGACTTTCCAACCCCTCCGGGATTTCGGAAAGGTTGGAAAGGTTTTTGATCCTCCATTGAACATTGGTCAAAACCATATCCAACAACGGATCATCAGCGGCCCCCGCCACGCCAAGGGCCGTTAGCATTGCAACCGCTTTATCACGCAACGGGGTTCACCGCCTTTCTTACGCCGCCGTGATTTCGTACCAACCCTTGGTCTTGGGGTTGTCACCGGAACCGGGCGTGACCTTCACATAGCCGATACCGGAAGCGGCGTAATAGGTCTTGTCGCTGGAAACCGTGGTGTCAGCGGTGACAGTGGCGGAACCGGTGATGATCTTCACCGCCTTGGCTTCATTGGTCATGGCCGCAAGGTAATACTTGCGGGAATAAACCGTGTTGCGGCGGATGTTGCCTTCACGCTCCTGTTCCACTTCCGTACCCTTCTTGTTGAACAGGGTAACAGCTTCCTTGGTGGCAATGACCACCTTGCCGGTTTCGGCGTTCTTCTTGGTATAGATGTTGATACCGCCCACCGTGCCAACATAGCCCTGCTTGGCGTATGCTTCCACATACTTCAGATCGTCCTTCAGGGCCTTACGAAGTTTCGCCATATCAGCGGGGTTGACGAAGCCGAAGATGGTCACACCCTCAAGGTTTTCCAGATTCAGCATGGCCGCACCATCCACAAAGGCATCAAAGCCAAGGGCGGTGGTCACGATGGTCATGGTAGCCTCGTTGAAAGCGCCGAAAATGTCAGCGTTCACGGTGTTGAACATATCCGTACCAGCGTGACGGGTGCCGGTGGTAATGACCATCGGATCGGTCATGGCTTCCTCGTCATAATACTGGAAACGGTTCTGTGCCATCTGAATCCGGTATTCCTTCTCGGTGTAACCGGCTTCAATGGTCTTGGTGTTGCCGTTGCCCATGGTCAGCTTCTCGGTGCCATCGGTGGCCTTGTACTTGTGAATCTTGCGAACCATGCCAGCAACGCCGGTCAGGTTGTTGTCCACGGTGCAAAACTGCTGAAGATCAAGGTGGCTCTGGTACTGATCTTCAATTTCGTTGGACAGGAAAAAGTTATCGTAGCAAGTGTTTGCCATTACTCATTACCTCCATAAAGTTCTTTGTATTCGTCAGGATGGTTGACGGAATAGTTGTAGCGATCCAAGGGGTTCATGGCCTTCAGCTTTTCAAGGGTCATGCCGCCTTCAGCGCCATCACCCTTTTCAGCGGATTTGGCCCCCTTGAACTTGGTGCCGGTGGACTTCTCAAAAAGAAAAGCCGTGTCCTTGCCTTCCACCAACTTCTTGACTTCATCATCAAGGCCCTTGACGGTTCCATCCTCCGCCAATTCAGCCTTACCGATGAAATCAACCAACAGCGCCTTAACAGCGGTGTTGTTCTTGGCCTTTGCGCCGGTCAGGGCCAGTTCAACGGCATTGCCGATCTTCAGCGCCTTCAGTTCATTGGCGTGATCTTCATCCTTCTTCTTGTTGTCCGCCTGAAGCTGGGTGATCTGATCCTGAAGGGCTTGGGTGTCACCAGAAGCCTTTTTCAGCGTTTCAAGCTGGGCATCCCGCTCACCAATAGTTTTCTTTGCGGCGCTCAATTCGGTGTTGACCTCATTGAAGCGGGCCTTGGTAACAAAAGAACCGTTCAGCCCTTCCATTACCTTATTGGCCTGTTCTTCAGTAAGGCCCCATTCCATCAGCTTTTCTTTCGTCATGTTCGTTCATCCTTTCTATGATCCTTTTTTTCCGTGGGTCAGGAACCACGATTTTCCACGGTTCTGTTTACCGCCCACCACCGGGAAACGGCGAAAAGGGTATGAAAAAACCACCCCCGACATTGCCGGTGGTGGTTCATTCAACAATTTTGTGGATCAATCCCAATGCTGATCCGGGTTAAAGTTTTCAAGAATAGAATAATAATAGGGGATTTGGTCAGGCGGTTTCCCGTTCTTCAAGGCGGTAAGAACTTCAATTTTTTCATCCAGAAGTTCTTCACTATCCACATCAAAGAAGCGGTCAATCAGAACATCAGAAACTTCAGCCAACAGCGCATAAACCTTCATCAGCTTTTCTTCCCGTGTCATATCAACCACCAGCTTTCTTTAACATATCTTGAATTACTTCTTCCAACGCTTCCACCAACTCCGGTTTATCTTTCCGAAGCATTTCCACCAAATCAGGGCGAACAATCGACAAAGCACCATAGTTGGCAAGTGTTTCTTCCGCCCTCTTTCCAACTTCCCGGTAGTATTTGGAACCGTGACCATATCGCACAAGGCCAGCATCACGGGCCGAACCACCGGAAAGGGCATCATAAATATCTTCAAAGGAACTGATACCGCCGCCCATTGCATTTCTACACCGGTAATCAATCTGTTCACTTGCTTCACGCTTCAGCTTATTGAAGGCTTTTTTATAGTCGGAATAAGACAAAGTTCGTGCATAGTATTGATCTGTCAGTGCAGAAGTGGCAGTTCTCAATTCAGCGTTGATTTCCGCCGAAATGCGATTGCATTCCTTATCAAAGGCTTCAAAAAGGGCATCAATATCATCCGCAATATCGGTGTTAGTTTTCTGGAAAAAAGAACTTAACTTTGCATGGCTGGAACTGAACCAGTCACAATATTTGGCGGGGTCTGCCCGATTGAACAAGTCCATCAGGTGCATTTCTTCATGCAAAGTCGTAACCACTTGGCCGGTAAGGTCATCCCCGGCCAGCTTGGGAATAATCAATTCAACTTCCGCAAGCTGATCATTTCGGGTGTAATAGCGATAATTGACAGCGTAGCCTTTTCCGTGGGAAACCTTCATTGGAATTCCGTTGGCCCTGATATTTTCCATAGTGCCCATTTTGGAATAAAGGGCAACCACATCAGGATCAGCGTTTTCACACCCATTCACATAATCAATCAAGACTTGGGTGTTTTTCCGTTCCTTCTTGTCGGTCAAGTATTCAGGGAACATTTCAGCTTTCAGCGGCTCCAACTCCCGCTTTGCCTTCATTATAGCGCCCACGGTAGCAACCGTCAAACCGTCCTTCACACCATCCACAAACGCCTTCTTCCATTGGGTGAAGGTCATGTTGGCCGGAACATAGTACACTTTCCCTTCAGCATTCCGGGCGGCTCTTTCGCCTTCCATATCGTTATAGTGTGGGCAAGTGGTTCCCCGGCAATTCGGGTGAAAGGGTGGAACTGTCACGCCGGGTTCATATTGGGCCAGCGGGATCACCGTTCCATCAAGGGGTTGGCACAATGGGCAAGTGTGGGAATCCAGTGTTTCAAGGATTTCCACGGATTGAACCCCTAAATCTTGATAAACCTGTTTGGTGGAAATGGCGTTGAAGTAGGTGGTTTCAGTATGCACCAGCCGCCCCGCCTGATAGCGGGAAACCTTGAACCGGTTCTTAATTGCATCCGTGATCTTCTGTGGGCTGTCACCCCTCAAAAGCCCCTGTGTCAATTCTTTATGAACGGTTCCCACCAATTCCCGCTTCTTCAACCAAATCCGATCACTGAAAGTTCTTCCGTCAGTAGTCCAAGGCTTTGAAAGCAAGGTTTCAAGTTTCTTCTGGTTCAGGGCGGTTATATCCCACCCAAGCCCAAGGCCCTTTTGAATGGTGAAAGCCCCGTGGGTGTACCCATCCGAAACAATTTGCTTCAGAAGGGAATCCACCCCGTCAAGCTGGTTCCCATACAGAAGTTCAATCTGCTGTTGAATTTGAAGTTGAATAGCTTCCAACCGGGAAACATGGAACTTGGCAGAAGCATTTTCCAGCTTCTTCAACCATTCAGCGGAAAGGTTGTTTTGCTGTCCGGCTTTAATATACTGTTCAACCGTCCAATGAAATTCTTCAAGCTGTCCGGTGGTCAGCAATTTCCGGGCTTCTGTCAGGCTGATCCCGTTGTTGGTAGCAAAGCGCCCATACCACCGTTCAATATCGGCTTGAACCGTTCTTTGGGCATCCATGAACATATCTTCAAGGTTCTGAAGGTATTGATCACTTTGTTTGTGGGCGTTTTCTTCCAGAATGGAAAAGCGGCCCCGCCAATACTCCGCATTTCTCATGGGCCGTTCCCCTTTCTGTAAAATGGCTGGGATGGTTGGAATCGAACCAACGGATCAGGGGGTCAAAACCCCTTGCCTTACCTCTTGGCTACACCCCAATATAAAATACCTAACCAGAATTGCACTGGGGCACCAAAGATAAGTACCAGTTATCAACGGTGAGCTGTTTTTATAGGCCACAGCTTATATTTACGAACAGATGGTGCTGAAGGTGGGATTTGAACCCACACGCCTTGCGGCAACGGATTTTGAATCCGCCCTGTCTGCCTGTTCCATCACTTCAGCATGAATGGTGACGCATACGGGAATCGAACCCGTGTTACCGCCGTGAAAGGGCGGTGTCTTGACCGCTTGACCAATGCGCCAGATGGTGCCGGAGAAGGGAATTGCACCCTTGGCCGGGTAAGGAGGTGAAACCCCGGCCCGCTCCATTATTGCCCCGGCATAATAGAAGGGCGGGGATTATTCATCCCCACCCATGCCTTCATTCTGTTGGTTTCCGGCTCCGAAAGCCCCGGAATATTCTTGGGCTTGTTCCATAGCTTCTTCCTTTTCTTTCTTCAACCGGGCCAATTCCAGTTCAACATCATTTGTCCACGGGTGCTGTTCCACAATGGTTTCATCAGACAAGATACCAACCGATTTGGAACAATTATCAATAGCTTCAGATTCGTTGATCAAAATATCCCGGTCAAAGGTAATCTGAATATCTTCACCATCAAAATCACCCTTGCCCCGGTTGCTGAAATCTTGATTGATGAACCAAAGCAACTGTTCAAAAGCCGCTTGAAATTCCGTTTCCATGCCGTTTGCATCCAAATCAATGTCAGAATACATGGATTGAATGTTCATCTGATTGGGGTTCCCGGAAAGACGATCATCCTTGGCATCATAGCCACGGGCATTTTCAATCAAGGACTTCTTCAGAAGTTCCAAAATGCCCTTGTAGTTCTCTGCATTGATTTCAACCTGAAGGGTTTCAACCCCGCCATCCTCACGAACCTTCACGGCTCCATAGGTGGAAAGGTTGTGGCGGAACTCACCAAGATTTTCACCATCATAGTTCTTCAGGATCAAAATGGTGTTCCGTGCGTCCTCTTGCATATTGTTTTCAAAGTCGGAAAGCATGGTGTTGATACCGTCCTGAATGGTCTTTACCCGGTTGATCAAGGGAAGTTCCTGCTTATTGTACTTGAACGGGATCAAGGGGATTTCAGTCCAGTTGAATTCTTCAACCGATCCTTCACCGTCAACAACAGCAAAATAGTTCTCATGCTCCCCGGCATCGGTATCAGGGATCAGCATATCATTTTGATAGATATACCGCCACAGACCATCAGGCTTGAAGATTTCGACTTTCTCCACCTTTTCCTTTTGATAGCCATTCCACACTTCTTGGGAGTAAAGACGAATCGCACAATCAAGGATCGTGTGATCATCATCCGCCCAAAATGGAAGAATATCATAAGCGGGGAAATGTTTGAAGTTCAACCGGCCCTTATCATCATAATAGGGGTACATCCAGCCAATACCACCATTCAGGGCATCTTCACAAACATACTTCAACAGGCGTTGGAAGCGCCGATTGAACACCTTGGAAAGCAAATCCACATAGGCTTTGTTCTCACAGTTCATGGTGAAGGGCTTACCCACAAGGTAGTTGGTTTTCTGATCCACCATCAAAGCATATTGGTTGTTCACAATCCGGTTGTTCGGAAGATTGTTCACCACCTGAAGTTTTCCATCAGCACCAATAATGGTGCGTTGACGGTTCAAAATATCATGCTTGCCAAGGTAATACATATCCCCGGTAAGCTGATCACGGCGGCGGATACTATCTTTCCATTCTTTGATTTCAGCGGCAAAGAACTGAAGTTCAGTCATTCCAGTTCTACCCCCCTGAATGATCAGGCGATTGATCCGGTCTGTTTCAGTATTCAAGAACATCTTCAATCACCCTTTCTATTGCTCAATAAAGACAGAACCCTGAAAACACACGGTTTTCAGGGCCTTTTGTTACTATCGTGTTAATCAAAACTGAATGCGGGGCCAACCAGAACATCTTCCAATCCATAACGCATGGCATCCATCAGGTGGTTAAAATCATCAATGGGGGTGTTGATCTTGGCCCCAAACTTATCTTCAGCCCAAGTATAGTTTGAAATTTCAGTGATGAAGTTCACACACCGGGGATGAATGATGATGGTATAACCTTGAATGTACTGAATGCCATTGTTCACACTATCCTTGCCCTTTCGGGCGGCTCCAACATGGTACAGGCCAGCTTCCCGCAATTCGTCAATGCTCTTTGGTTCGGCACAATCGGCCTTAATCCGTTCCTTGGCGTAGCCCATACCTGTTACCCGGTCACAAATGGCCCGGTTGGTCAGGGCTTTTTCATACAGTTCATCAAACACCCAAATGGTTCTTTCCTCTTGGCTCACCAGCCCACAGAACAGGGCCGTGGGATCATTAGTATAACCGAAGTCAAGCCCAAAGGCAGATTTCACACCGGGCTTTCTGGAAATGGTCTGAACATCAAACAGTTCTTCCCGCCAATTCTCAAAGATCAGGCCATCCACAATACCCCAACCCCCAAGGCCAGCCACTTTATAGCGCCGGGGGTTGTTTTCCTTCATGTTTTCAAAAACCTTCAGGTCTGAAGTGTCCAGCCATTCATTACATAGGTAATTGGTAGTGGTGGCGAAAATCTGACCATCCGGGGAAGTCCAGCTATCATGGAACCGGTATGTGGGGTTCCCTTGGGCATCCTTGCCGGTGATCTCACCAAAGAACCGCTTCCTGATCCAGTGTTTTTCATTCCACGGGTTGAAGGTTAGCGTGATTTGTTTGAACAGGCCGGTTTCAGGGGGAATGGCACCACGGATGGATTCATCAAGCATATCAAAATCACTTTCATTCATAATTTCGTATGCTTCTTCAATCCAGCACCAACACAGATACCCGATTTCAACCGTAATAGAAGTAACCTTCAGGGGATCATCAAGGCCCCGGAAGTAAATCTTCTGACCGGTTGGCTTATAGGTCATTTCAAGGGGGCTTTCTTTGATCTCCCAATATGCCTGAACCCCAAGCCGGTTGATTGCCCACTTCAATTCAGTGAAACAGCTATCCTTCAAGGTTCTGAACACCTTACGAACAACAAGGGTGTTGGCTTCAGGATATTCCATCATCCGCTTGATGATGTTCAGGGCCGTGGTTTTTGATTTCTTTGAAGCACGGGAACCCTTGCACACCCGGTAACGGCCTTTGAAGTTCCAATAGGTCTTATATCCTTTGCCCACTACTTCAGGAAGGCGGATCACTTTGGCCTTGGGGCTAATCTTCAAGTTGATCATCCCCCATGATCACCACAGGAACCGCACCTTCCAGCCCAACTTTATCAGTGAACAGGCCATAACGCTTACCGATCAGTTCAGCGGCTTTCAACCGTTCCTTGGCTCCAACCTCTTTCTGTGTCAACTCTTGGCAACCATCACCGCACAAGAGGGGGATTTCTTCAGTATGTTCACCCCGCATTACAGCGGTAAGGTATTTCATCACTTCTTCAGCGTCAGCGATTTTGGCGGAATGGATTTTGTCAAGTTCAGTTTCAATGTACGCTTTCAGTTCAGGTTTGTTCAGGTTTTCATTTCCCATACTGTAAGCGGTCTTGGGCGAATACCCGGCTTTAATCGCCGCATCGGTGGCATTTCCGCTGATCAGGTATTCATCACAAAACTTCTGCTGTCTTGGTGTCACAGGTATTCACCCCTTTCATCAGGTATAGAAAAAGCGCCCCGGTTTCCCGTAGGCGCAATTTCATAATTACATTATAGCACAGGTGGAACTATCATTTACTATCATCTTTCAGAACATCAGGATTTTTTTCTATGAAATCAAGCAAAGCGGCCCCGTGAATGCGGTAAACCTGTGCGATTGAAAAGTTAAGGTCAACGGCGATCCTTTCCCATTTTTCCCCGTTCACATACCGGGCAATCAAAATGTTCTGCTGGTCTTTGTCTGAAACATTGCCGATCCGATTAAAGGCATCCTTCTTCATATCAACAAGTTCATCAATCCGGGCATTTATATCTTCTTCAAGGGACATGATTTTTACAATCGTTTCCCCTAAAGTATCTTTTGCGCCGGAAGTTTGAACCTTGTCGGGCTTCAGCTTATAGCTTTGGGAAGTCAGCCCGGATCGAAGGGTATTCACTGTATCTGTCAACCGCTGGATCAAGCGGTCAGTTTTTCGGATTTGGGCAAAATAATCTTTGGCCCGTTGGGAAAGTTCTTTATCAGTCACTATGTATCACACATCCTTTCACACATCTGTTCCGGTAAAAAGCATTGAAAAATCAAGGCTTTTCAAGGCATAGAACAGATAGAACAGATATTTTTGCTATTCTCTCTTAATATTACTTTCTTATATATTTTTTTATATTTTAAGTTTAAGTAATATAACATCTGTTCCATCTGTTCTACAATCGAGAAACCCCGTTATTTTCAAGGGTTTCCAGCGTCACAGATATATCAAAAACATCTGTTCCGCATCCGTTCTAAAATCATATTGAATGAGATCATAGGCACACAGCATCAAGGTTTCCGGGATTTCCTTCAACATTCAAGATTAAAAGTGCATTCTTCACTATATAGATTTTTTCTTATTATATATTTTTTTTCTTATTTGAATTGAATATATGCACCATCTTGAATGTTGAAGGGTTTTCCCAAAAAGCAAGGTGTATCAATGGTTTCCACCCCTTCAACATCCATTCACTATTCCAACCCCAACCGCTGAAGTGCTTTGGTGGGGGCATTTTCTTGAAAGTTAATTTACAAGCCTTGCGAATCGGTTCAATAGAACACTTACGGTCAGGGGGCCAATACGGTTTATATAAGGGCAGTTGTAAAAGCCTTTGTATTGCTCTGGGATAGCATTGCCAAGGTCAATCACCATCCGCTTTGTATCAAAAGCCGGGTATTGATAAAGTACAGGGGTGGCAAAAATCACCACATCCCGCTTCATAGTGGCATCGAACAAATCAAGGGTTTTGCTATGTGCCACCGTTACCGTAGCATTATTTTTGATAAGCTCCGGGATCAGCCCTTTCACGGCATGGCCCCGCCCAACCACCGTTATGTTCTTTCCGCTCACCAATGAAGCTCCAAGAAGGGTGGCTAATATAGCTTGGGCCACACAGGACATTCCCGGCGTGATTGTGTGATCAATATCGGCTTCCGGGGGAATAGGATAGTTTACAGGATATTCCCGATCTACCACAATTCCCTTATACGGGGGAAATGTAATTTTTCCAAGATCACACTTCACACCAAGGGAATCAGCCTTCCGCTTTACGGCTTTCAGAAATACGCTATCTTCTTTGCCAATCAACAACAGCTTCCCGGAAGGGGCTAACTCCCGTGTGTCTTTATCCAACAATTCAATCAGGCTTTCCATTTTATTCATTGGTTGTCACCAGCCTTCTTTTTGAAATATTGTGCCGGGGTCATTTTCGTAACCGTAATTTTAATCACATCAGGATTTTTCAGAAGTTCCATAGCTTCTTCAAGGGTGCCGCTATCATTTTTATAATCAAGCACGGCCAATCCTTGTGCGTATTGAAACTTAATTTTCATCGGTATTCTCTCCCGCTCCGCCTATCTTTCAGTTCAATCCTGTTCAGAAGTTCAAAGCCAGCCAAACGGATAATGTACTTCAGGACAAAGATCAAGGTGTTCAGGCGCTTTTGCTGTTCATCTTCTTCCCGAATAATGTTTTTGGTTCCGTGGTATGCGGTGGGATCATCATACCCTTCATTGTTTTGCCAAGGTTTCGGCATTGCCTTCCCTCCATTCCTGATACCACGCTTCAACATCACACCCAATATCCATCAGTTTTTTCCGGGAAATCCAAGGTTCATCCCCTTCATCCAGAAGGTAATAGTCCCGCAATTCCTGACTTTTGGCATAAAACAGTTCCCAAGCCCTTCTTAACCGCTTGGGGCCAAAACCAAATTCAGTGTGAAGCATCCACAGGATCATGCTTTCTTTGTCTATATCGAATCTGTGATCATGTTCAACAATCTGCTTTTTGATTTCCTGATCTAAAGCCTTTTGTTCAGCTTTGTTGAACTGAACCCCAAAGATTTTGCCACCGGCTTTCTTAAACATCGGCATGGTATTCACCCCAAATATCATCAAAGCAAACCGGAATCAGGGAATGAACTTTATCCAAAAGGATCAGGGCCACTTCCCGCATCTGCGGGTGTGCGGCAGGGGAACAGCGCAACTTCAGGAAGTGCCGCCACTCCCGAATGTCAGCGGTCATAACCACTTCCGTTTTCAGGCTGTTGGGCAGAACAGAACGGGCTTCTTGCGGGGTAGCGCCACATTCAAGCATATATAAATACTGCCGTTCAGCCATAGCACACAGATTGTACCAAAGGCCAAACAAATCATCATCTTCATTCCAGAAGCAAGGCTTGATCACCGTAATTTCAGAACCAAAGCCTTCCTTGCCGTAATTGCAATAGCGGGTAGATTCTTGGCAATATGCCGCCAGCCGGTGACGAACAATTTCATGGGAAACCCCACGATCACAGATGAACTTCACCGTGAAGGAACAGTGTTCCAGAACTGCTTCATGCCCCCGCTTGATGATCCCGGCCACGAATGCCGGGGCGCTGGTGTCGGTGATCTTGGCTTCAGACTTATAGCAAACCCGCCCACACTGTTCAAGGCGCTTCAGGATTGCGGCCCCATCAATCGGGGTGATAAACTCCACATCAGCATTGATAATTTTCATTCTTCTTCATCCTCCACACAGTCAATGGGGTAAAATCTATCTTCAACCCCATTGTTTTTATGAACACATTCATCACAAGGGGGTTCATCCCCGAATTTGTCACGGTGCTTACACCGGCGGCATGGTTCCAAATTCCGTTTCAGTTTTGGAACCGGTGGATTTTCGCTTTTGTCGATCCGGGTTGGTATGTCCTGAAGTTCCGGGTGTTTGATTTCCATGTAAAGGGCAAACAGGATGTTCCAAGCCGCCGCCCGAAGGTGGGGTTCATCTTTCATACCCATCATGTACTTGGCAAGGTGGCGGAAAGCCGAATCAATCAGGCTGTGAATAGGAATGCCCTTTTCACAGTTTCGTTCCCCGTACTTCAACGCCCCTTCCTCACAGTGCTTGGAAACCTCCACCAAGGCTTCCCACGGCAATAAATCCATCCGGCCCTTGCCGGTGTGCATATCCCGAACCGCCCCGGTATCAAACTGGGTGCGCTCTCCACTATCTTTAATCATGCCATCCACTCAACCTTTCCAATTCTTCAAGCGCCGCCCACACCATTTCCCTTGCTTCATGGGTGGCGGTATTTTTTGCAATCGCTTCATGTAAGCGGCTTTCCACATATCCGTGATCCAGCGGGTGGCAAGTGTCTAAAGCATTGCGGAACCTGATTGCTTCATCCCGCAATGTGGCGCACTTCTTTTCCAACCGCTCCAACACTTCCTGAAGAACGGCCTTCTGGTATTTGGCGATTTCCTCAACTTCCTTCTTCAGTTCAGGGTTTTCACCATATTCAATGGCCAAATTCACATCAAGTCCATGTTCAGAACAAAAGGCTTCAGCATTGTACAGGCTCACAAATACCCGCCGCCCCACTTTGGCATAAGGGATATTTTTCTTCTTGAATTTAGAATATTGGTGGCTCATATTTCACCATCCTTTCAGTTGAACCACTTGATCACCGGATCACCGGTGAAGCCTTTTTCCCATACATACCACGCATAGGCTATGGCGCTATCTGTTTTGCTCATATCCCCGTTCTTATAACAGGCCAGCCGGGAACGGGATATGTAAACGGTTCGGGGGGGGGGTACTCTTGAAGAATAGTCCCCGCTTCTGTCCCTCCAAAAACTGAACCTTCAGGAACATAGCCACTTTTCCACCGGGCCTGACGCTTTCAAGCGCCTTCTGAACAAATTCAAGGCCCATTGAATAAGGCGGGTTTGTGATTATATCCCCTTCAAATCCTTCAAGGGTTTCTGTCAGAAAGTCCAGCGGTTCAGGATCACCAAATCCCCGGTAAACAAGATCAGTGGAAATGACTTCATGACCGTGGGCTTGAAGCACCTTGGAAATGTGGCCTTCCCCACAGGCCGGTTCCCATATCACCGGGGAAAACTGTTCCAGTTTCAGCAACAGTTCCACGGCCTTTGGATCGGTCGCATAATAATCATGCTGTTCCCGTTCTTCCAAGGCGTGGTTGGAAGCGCCCAAGGTGGTAAATATGCTGTTTTGATTTCTCATTCTCCACCATCCTTTTCTTCAACAAACACCCGACACTTTCCAATTCTACTAATCCATTTATCCACAATTTTCAACCCACAACGCTTTGTGACTTGTCTGGAAAATTCAATATTGGAAAGTGCTTGGAAGTTATTTGCAATGCAGTATTCTTTATATCGGCGGTAAACGGTTTTAGTGGCTTCATTTACAATTCCATCAAGGCCCACTTCCTGAATGAAGCCAATAATGGGGTTATTGTTCTGCTCATATTCATCCAACTGCCCCTGAACTCTCTTGGAAGTGGTAAAGCGGGCATTGTTCAAAACCGTTTTCAAAGCGTTCAAACCTAACAAAATCAGATATTCCATAGATTCCTGTTCACACAGTTCATCCTTAATAAACGGGCGGAAATCAGGATCATTAGGGCTGAACTTTGCATCAAACGGAACAATTACCAACCGCCTTTGAACGGCTCCAGTCTTGTCCTTCATGCGGGGAATGTTGTTGGCGCTGAATAGGAACTTTGCGTAGTTGTTGAATTCAAAGGGGTCTTGCCCTTTGCGCTCCACATTCACCCGATCACCTGTAACCAGCTTTTTGAACACTGACGCATTGGCAATGAATTCATCCCCAATATCATCACCGATGTTTGCCAGCTTCCCGAAAAGTTCAGCGGTCTTGAACCTGTCCCCAAGTTCCTTCAGGTCAAGGGAAGCAATATTCTGATTTCCAAGCATATTCTTCACCACATGAAGAAAGGTAGATTTGCCGTTGCTCTTATCGCCAATCAGGATGAAGGCTTTTCCAAGTTCATTGCGGCGGTAAAGGCAATATCCCACCATTTCTTCCAGCAAGGCCCGAACTTCAGCATCGTCACAGGCCAATCGGTTAAGAGTGTGATCCAGAAGATCAGAATGGGCGGCTGGGTTATAAGGCCACGGGATTTTATTGGTGATCACAATTTCAGGCGTGAAATCCTTAAATGAACCATCTTTGATGTTATAAAGGCCATTGCTGAAGGCAATCACATTGGGGTTGGTGGTTTTGGCTTCTCCCTCAATCATAATTTCAAGATAAGCCAAAACTTCAGAACGGTTGGCCCGTTTCAAATGGGGAATGTGCTTGATCATTTGAGATTCAATTTCCGCATGGCCGGGAACATAAATTCCATCTTTGTAAATGTGAAGCTGGTTATTGATTTTCACAATATGGTTGTTGTTCTTCAGATAGGTTGCAAATTTATCAAACAAGAAGGTGGAACCTTTGAAAAATACCGGTTTCTGAAAGGCATCATCCCGAAGAATGGTTTCCAATTCCCGATCTGACAGCGGATCAGATAGAATGTAACGGTTGATCATGCGGATGGTTTCACGGGCTTCTTCCTTTGTGAAATCCTCGCTTTGAAGCGTCAGAATATAGTTGAACAGGCTTTGGTTTCGTCCATCCCCGGCTTCCATTTCCAAGAACTTCATGTTGGTTTTTACAGGGGTCAACCACTTGGGAAGAACCTGAATTTCATCTTCTGGACAATCCCAAAGGATAGGACGATCAACCCCATTGAAGCGCATAATGGCATAGCTGTTGTTCCGCCCAACCTTGGCATCCGTTTCAATTCCCACGGCCAAAAGCTGTTTTGTCCAGCTTTTTTCAACAAGCCCTTCAGGGTTCTTGAAGTAGAAATGCTTTCCCCTTGTGGTTGCATATACCCGGCATTTCAAATCCAAATCTTGGACAATTTCAAACAGCAGATCAGATGTTTTCCCATCGTCCACATCAATCAGAATGGTTTCATCCCCAAGAATTGCCGCATATTCATCAAGGTCTTGAACATCTTCAAAGGTGTTCAGCCGCTTTCTACCTTTGAACTTTTCAAGGCATTGTTTATCCTTGGTTGGCACATAGCCCCGGAACAGTTGCATTGTTTACATCCCCCCCCCAATCCGTTCAATACCAAAATCTTTCAGGCGATCCCAAGCCATTTTGATATAATAGGCTTTATCCAGTTCATCCGGGATTGGAACCCCGTTCACATCACCATTGACAATGAAGCAATGTTCCGGGGTATTTGCAAACTGCTCCGGGTTCTTCTCCCGGCCTTTTACAATTTTCCCGGAAACCTTAAAAATGCCGCCTTTGCTGTGATCCGTGGAAGCAAATACCCGAAAAGTTTTATCTGTCTGAACTTCTCCACCGCTGAACCGTTTCACAGTTTTCAAGCGCCCCTTATCATCCCTGATCTTTTCAAGGGTGATAACTGGGGAATAAATGGCATATTTATATTTGCTTGAAACCTTGACCACCTTTTGAAAATCCCGAAGATCAGAACATTCCATGATGGTTTGTTCCGGGGGAATATCGTGAAGGAAGTAATTCACAATAGCCCGGTTGACAATGGGAAGATCATAGTCCAGATCAGACAGTTTTTTTACATACGCACCCTTGCACTTCCAGCGGGGCTTCCCCTTTTCATCCAATAGAGGGCCAGCGGGAACAATCAGGTAATTGTTCACATCTTTCTGGAAAACCCGCTGAAATTCATCAAATTCCAAGCGCATTCCAGTTCTTTTTTCCCATTCCCAACAAATATCGTCAATCAGTTCAAAATCATCATCATGGCGAAGTTTGACCAAAATACCATCCGTGTTGCTTTGGATGATGTCACAGTGATCTTCCAACCGTTCAATCAAGTCCAGAAGAAGAAGCTGACCGCCAACACACACATTGTTTGCTTGTCGGGGATCATACATGGCATTGTGACGATCCTTCATAGCACCATAGGTGCTGTTCAGAACAATTTTATAAGGCTGTTGCATAGGGTTCTTTTCTGCCTTCAGTTTCAGGCGGGTATGATAGATTTCGGCATATTTGCTGGGGTCAGCCACATTTCGGGAAAGCCATTTATAAACCAACATCAAGGATGGATAATAGGAAGCCACATCAACATTGATAAAACTGCCTTCCCCGAAATATTGCGGTATAGCCCCATGAAGGCCGCCCCATGCAAAAACATGGGGAACCCCCGCAATATCAATTTCAAGGGTTTTGGAATAATCACGGTTCAAGGGATTCTTATACCAGTTCAGAACCTCGGTGTATTTCTCAATCCGCAAGGTTTCAGGAAGCTGAAGTTCAAATTCGTCATTGTGATCCCGATAAACGGCCCCAAGAATTTTGGCGGAAAGCTGGGCCTTTGTGCGCCCAATATCCGAAGCCGGTAAATGGAAGGCTTTCACAAGTGACATTTGGGCATCAAATTCATCTTCCTTCCGCCTTAACCATACTTCCACGGTTTCTTCCACATCATGGCGGCAATACTTAACCGTTTCCCGAAGTTCTTCTTCAGTCAATGGCCGATCAATGTTGAAGGGAATGCTGGTTTCTTTTATGGAATGCCCCATGAAGGCTTCCAAAGTTTTCAGGCTGATGGGCGGATTGGGCATCACATCATAGTTGATCACCGGGAAATTCCTGAACAGACTGGAAAATCTGTAACCGGGCTTATCTTCAACAATGATCCAATCATTCACATCTTTGGGGTTGAACCCACACAAAATGCCTTTCAAAATGTACTGGTCATAGTTCCGGCTGTTGTACCCGGCCCAAATAGTTCCCTTGTGGCTCTCATAAAAATTTCGTAACTGTTCAGGGTTATTGATGATCACCGTTTCTTTCTTTTCGGTCAGGTCAATGAATACCACCAACCAATCATACTTGAAAACCTCGAAGTCATAAAAAACCATCATTTCACCCACTTTCTAAATATTCTTTGGTGAATCAGTGATAACAGCCCCGTCACGGGAAGGCTTCACCTTGGGGCCAACCGGGGCAAGCGCCCCGGCCTTGAAAGATAAGGTTCAAAACCTTTTCATGTAGACATTTTGCCTACAATTATTGTAAAAAATTTTAATCTGGTTTTCAATCCTCAACTTCAAAAACTTCATCAATAGTGATGGAATTGAAACGGGAATCATCATAATCCACCGCATATTCCAATTTCCCATCAATGGCTTCCGCCACATCAAGCACCAACTGACGGAAAGGCTCATAGCCATTGAAACTGATAGGAACACCGGAATCCAGCTTTTCAAGGAAGCCGATCGCGGAAGCAATCATATTCTTATCGTTCTTGGTGCCGTACAGAACCCGGTTCATAAAAAGGCGCTGGTTCTTAAATTCACCGGACAGAATTTTGAAGGACACGGCCAGCATGGGGCGGTTAGGATCGGCCTTGGTTCCCTTTACCTCCAAGGTTTCCACACGAACTTCATACTTGCCAGCCGGAATGGTGGGGAAATCGCCACCGCTGTTCTTTTTGGCTTCCTCCACATCGGCCTGAAGGCCCTTCAGATCAACAGTACGATCAATTTTGGAAAAATCGAATGCCATAATTTTTTACCTCCAAAAAATGTATTTATTAAAGAGTTTTCAGAAGATCAGCCAACCCACCGAACAGAGTATCAAGCATCTTGGCCGCTTTGTCAGCCGTTTCCTTGGCCCGGTTCATGTTGTCAACTTCTTCTTTCGTAGGGGAAAAACCACCATTCGGGATGAACAGATCATCAGAAAGAACGGTGTTCAACAGATGATCAATAGCCGCTTCCGCCATTACATCACAGAAATCTTCATGGTGTTCGGCGTAATTCTGAATGGCGATCTTGGCGGCGGAACGGTGAAGTTCAATCAGGGTTTCACCGTCAGCACCGAGCGGGGGGGGGATCAAGTTGGCACACACCTGAATCTTGCGGAACAGGCCACGCTTTTCCATTTCAGCTTTGAAATGGTTCAGAGCATCACTTTTCATATTAGTTTCCTCCTTATATTTGATTGGAAATGATCTTACCTATTTCTTTAACGGAATGGGCTATTTTTTGACGATTTACCCGGTTCCCTTGAAGAACTTCCATAATAGCGGCGGCTTCTGTCTGAATATCCTGAAAGGCTCTGCGGTTACTATCAAGATCACTTTCATAGGCGATCAAGTCAGAATTCACTTTTCTGTCAGTATAATCAGCGGCCCTTTCCGCCTGTTTCACATGGGTTTCCAGCCATTTTGCGGCATCATATCCCATGCAATCTTCCACCAGTTCCAAGAAGTGGCGGAACTCAAATAGCGTGTAAACTGAACCATCCTTCAGGCTAATCACGCAAGGACAAGGATCAATTTTCATTATTCTTCACGCTTCTTCCGGGTGCGCCGGGGCGGGTTCACATCCATCTTGGGTGCGGGTTCCTCTGCCTTGGGACGATCCCACAGGGGGGCAACCATCGGGGCCGCCTTCCTTATGGCATCTATGGCCGGCATCAATAGACGGGCAAAGGGGGATTTCCGGGTTTTCCTCATGTTGGGCAAAAATGCGTTCAGCGTCCGGGCATTTGGGAAGGTTGGTGGTGTCGGGTTCCGTCTGTTCCACAGGGGCGGAATCATCCGTTTCACCGCCGCCCGGTGTCCATGTGCCTTCAGGATCACCAGCCGCCGCTCTTTCAGCATCATCAACCCCTTCAGAATCAGGGGCCGGGGTTTCTTCCGCCTTGGGCTTTCTGCCCCGTCTGCTGGGCCGCTGTTCGCCGCTGTCAGCCGTTTCAGGGGCGGGGGTAGCTGGTGTATTGCCGCCACGCTTCAAGGCTCCTACGGCCTTGCTGTTGGCTTCCTCGTAGACTTCACAGAAGGCATCATAATCCAGCGGGATTTCCTTGTTATGAACGGTCAGCCGCCCACCACCAAAGATCACTTCCGAAGCCTTGAAGGAAAGAACCCGGTCATTATCATCCGCCACGATTCGGGCCACAAGATCAACCATACCGGCAACCTTGTTGGCAACCTTTTCCCGAAGGTTAGGACGAATAGAACTGATTTTGTCACCGCTCTTGCGGGTCAAATCCCGGCTTCTGTCCTCATGGCTGATCAGGATGATGTTCTCATAGTCCAGATTGACCAGCCGCTTAATGGTGTTCAGAAATTCGGAAGTGACCATATCCCATGCCCGGAAAGAATCATCAGATTCATGTTTCCAGCCCTGACGATCACAGATATACACCCGGCAGGCTTCATAGGTATCTTCCAGAAGATCAACCACAATGGTTTTGAAATCATTCTGCTTCTTCTCCAATTCGGCCACGGCATCAGCAAAGACTTCCCATGCCAACTGCCGTTTGGTCAGCCGCCCTTCTACCGTTACAGTGTCCCGGATCGAAATATAGGGGGCATCCACAAACTTGATGTTGCCATCCGTGTTCAGCATCAGAGGATCAGGGAAGGCGTTTGCAAAAAAGGTTTTGCCGCTGAAGGGTGCGCCATAAATCCACACAACCTTCTTTTTGGTGGCGTTCATATCACGCCGTTCATTCTTGGGGAGTAGCATATAATCCCATCCTTTCATACAATATTCTTCATACTCACACCACCCGCAAAAGTGGTTTGGGTTCTTGGGAAATTCTGTGGCTTCAACCATGTGCTTTGTGTCGGTCAAGAAGTCCACAACTTTCAGGGGATCATACTGAACCGGCATCAGAGAAGGTTCAGCGTCTTTCAAGGTATCCTGCAACCGTCCCCGGAACTGCTGAAGGGTTTCTGTTTTCTTCTGCCGGATTTTTACCTTTGGAACAATCAGGAAATACATATTCCTGATCCGGTGGCCGGGATGGGTCAGTTCATACCAATACTTATATTCGTGAAGCTGACCGGAAACGGCATAGCTTTTGGCATTGTTAGAATACTTGAAGTCATACAGATCAAAATACTTGTGTTCTTCAACGGCAAGGGCATATTTGCCATACTCATTCAAGTGATCTCCCCATACGGAACCTTTAACCGGAACCAGATAATCCATAAACCCGACAAAATCAGCATTCCCAATGGGAAGTTCAAAAGTTCCGCCCGGTGGCAACATTGCTTTGGCCTTGGGAATCATGGCTTCCAGCTTCATCATTTCATTCACATGATCATCCGTCAGGATTGGGAAACTGGATTGGTAGAAATCAAGGGCTTTTTCAACCCCTTCTTCAATGCCTGTATGAAGGGCGGTGCCAAGGATCAAGGCATTATCCGGTTCAGTGTTCGGGATAGTGTTCAGCCCTTCCACATATCGCAAGCGGTATTTGTATGGGCATCTATCAAAGACTTCAACCCGGCTGTGGGAAACTCGCATTCTTTCACCCCTTTCACAATCGCTTTGAAGGCTTCAAACCCTTCCGGGTAAAGGATAAAGCCGAAACAAGCGGAACTGTTGATTTGCTTGATATTACGCTTCTGAAGTTCAGATGGGGTTCCGTTGGTAGCTTTCAACTCCACTTCAAGGGCGATCCCCTTTATTGTGATCCGCATATCAGGAAGGCCGCTTTTCACATACCTTCCGCCGCCCCAACGCTTTTCCCAATAGCCACAGGGCGGGGCACTCATACGGTCAACAGGTTCACCCAAAGGGTAAATCCCTTCACTTTCCAACCACTTTTTCAGGCGGGTTTCAAAGTTCTTTTCACCGGCCATAGGAACCCTCCACAACAAACCATTCATCACCAAGCAGATCAGCAGGCGGAACCCCAAGCCCTTTGGCGATTTTTTTAATAGTAAACATTTTAGGAATCAATTTTCCGGTTTCATATCGTCTGATTGTTGGTTCTGCAATTCCAGACAATTCACCAAGTCTTTTTTGGGTAAGCCCTTTTTCAAGGCGTATCTGCTTTATATAATCCTTGGTGTCCATTACTTTTCGCCACCCTTCAAGGTGATCTTCACATAACCGGCCTTGGGATTAGGTTTGGAGCATTCCGCCGCAATAGCGGGATATTTTTTCTTCAACTTGGCGGAATCAATAGCGGTGGAATTGCTGGGGGCAACCAAGGTCAGGTTCAACACATCGGATTCAAATTTCTTGATCCCGAACTTCTGCATTGCATCATACAGGGCCGCTTTCATGGTCTTTTCCTGTTCCTCAATGGCCTTCTTGTGGGCGGTCAGGGAAGCAATAGCATTCAGGGTGGCAAGCTGGGTTTTCTGGAAAGCTACAAGGCCGCTTTCCTCGTCAAAAGCTGATTCCCCACAGGAACCCGGCTCATATTCACAGGCTTCCGGGCAACCTTTGTTTTCCGGGCAACATTGGCAACAGGCATTAAACCGCCCAAGTGGACAAGCATTTTCACATTTGATCATGTTCGTTCAACTCCTTTATGTAGGTTTCTTGATATTCCAAAACACGGTTGGAATACTTACTTTGGTAAATCCCCTGATCCCACAGTTTGGAAGCGCCACCCTCACCCATGTTATAGGCCATCAGAACCATGTGAGGATCATCATATTTTTCAAACAGGTTCCCAAGGATATAAAGGCCAGCTTGGATGTTCTGGTAAGGATCAAGGAAATCCGTTACACCAACAGCATCGGACAACCATTCATGGTTCTTTTGGTTGATCTGCATCAGGCCGTAATCATTGGTTCCGCTGATAACATCCACTTGGAAGTTGCTTTCATTGCGGATCAGGCCCATCAGGAAAGCAAAATCAATATCATAGGCATCCGCCATCCAATAGGTGTATTCCTGAAGGCTTTCATCCATCGGCACATCCAAAGGGGTAAAATCACCAGCTTGAACAATGGCTCCATCATTCTGAACCTTCAAGGCTTGTCCGGTATAGGTGCCAAACAAAACCGCTTTGGTTTCAGGCTCCGGGGTGGTCAGCCAGACCGGAATTTTCACCATCAGGAAGCCAATCAAAACCCCCATCAAAAGGGCCACGGTAAACATACGGCGGAACCATTGGTTTTTCTTGGCCTTATAGCGTTGCCGTTTCATATCTTCTGAACAGTTCATCGTTATAATCCTTTCTCATATTCAGGGTGGTCAAAATATCTTCTTCCACCGTGCCGGGGCAGATCAGCAGATAATAGAAGCACGGGCGTTTTTGCCCCATCCTGTGAATTCTCTTTTGGGATTGCTCCCACAATTCCCAACCTTGTGGAAGGCTGAAATAAATGATCTTGTTGGCCTTCTGGAAATTGCCACCCATAGCACCGGCCTGATACTGAATGAAAGTTACAGAATTAGAATGGAAGTTATAGGCTCCCAAATCTTTTACTTCACCGGACAGGATAGAAACCGGACGGTTCATACCCTGTACAATCCTTTTCATGCGCTCCATTTCTTCCGTGAAGTTATAGAACACAATCAACCGATCTTCCGTACTGTTCACCAAATCCCGGAAGGCTTCATACCGGTATGGATTATATAGGCCGCAAAGCTGACGGGCATACAGGCGGCGGGTTAGGCTGGTATCCCCAATCAGTTCCCGTTCATAGCTTTCATTGGAACCCCAAAAATCAGAATCCAATTCAAACTTTTGAAGGGTTTCGCTGTTGATACTTACAACCCGTTCCCGCCAGAACTGCCAATAAAGGGGGGAAGGCCGGGTTTTCACTTGGATCATATTCTTTTCAGGAAGGTCAATCCCGGCATCGTCAGTGGTCATGAAAACAGCCCCATGTTCAGCCAGCTTATTTTTCAGCCGATCAACATTCTTATATCCGGTAATCCGCTTCCGCCAAAACCCATCATCTTCAACCCATTCCGTTTCAATGTACTGCTTCCAGAACAGTTCCTTTGATATGTTCCATCCTAAAAGGCGGCATTGGCTCCACAGCTTTTCATACTTGCCGCCCGTGGGTGTACCAGAAAGAAGGATCACATTTTCAGGGTTCAATTCAAGAATGAACTTTGACCGCTTGGCGGTTTCATTCTGAATCAGGGAACTTTCATCAAGCATCAGTGTGAACCCGGAAAGGGTTTTCAAAATCTTCCGTCTGAAGGTCAGTTCATAATTGATCACACCGATCATCAGGGTTGGAACCTCACACTGAACCTGTTCAAAGAACCATTTGAAGGTTTTGGGGTTGGTCAGGTCAAACACACAGTTCCGGGTGTAGTGGTCTTGAAAATGTTCAACCCAATCTTGAACCTTTGAACACTGACAAACCACAAGATTGATTCGGGTATTCAGCTTCATCATTTTTTCTGAACCAACAAAGGTTTTCCCAAGGCCCATATCAAGATAATAGGCGCAACGGTTGTGGCCTTCTGTCTGGTCAAGGGCCTGTTGCTGGTGCTGGAATAGCGTAATCATAGGGCTTCAGGTGCTTCAATCATGGAAAGGTAGTTTTCCACATTTACACCACGGGAAAGAAGTTCAGCCTTCAGCGCCGTACCCAAAGGGCTGTTCAGTGCATAGGTGCTGATCTGTTCAGGGGTCATGGAAGTGATATTGAACAAAGACTGTTTCACCATTCCAGAATGACCACCGCCAAAGGGATCAAAGGGGCAACAATCAGGGGTTGCTTCAATGTCACGAACAACCATAGCCACCACAACAGCGGGACGGTTCTTCAACATCTTTACAGTGTTCAACAGGTGATCGGTTTCCATTTCTACCGGGCGGAAAACCTGCCCACCTGCACCAATCCACAGGTTCCCATCAAAACGGGTTTTCATCTTCATCATCCTTTCTTTGTAGTCAGGCGAACAATGTAAATGCAGTTGCCCACCCGGTAAGCGTCATACTTCTTGGGGTTCTTCTCATTCCACTTGCGCTTATGAGAAGAAACCGTGGAAAGTTTGGTTTTAGCTTCTTTCTCGTTGCCATACTCAAAGCACATATTCTTTGCGTTTCCGCTGGTCAGAAAATCTTCAATGGCTTTGACTTCCTCGCTTTTGGCTCCACCGTTGAAGGCTTTCTTGGGCGGGGCCTGAACATTATATTTAATTTCCATTACATCACCTTCTTACAGAATTTCCGGGGCCGCTATCGTGTCGATAAACAACAAATCTTCAGTTCCGGGAATAGGTTCATACAGGCTGACAGTTTGGGGTTCTTTGGCTCTCTTGCGCCGTTCATTTCCAATAGCCGACCGCATAGCATTACAGGCCACAGTGACAAACTTCACTTTCTGAAGATCAGGAAGGGCAAACCACCGCTTTACACTGATCAGATACCGGAAGATCACCACATCAAACCATTCAGCCCGTTCAAGGCCCTGTTGGTCTAAATACCACCAAACAATATTGATGTTATCTGTGGCAAATTGGGCTTCTTTCGGGGTAAGGGGGCGTTCATAGAACGATTTAGGCAACCGCACACCGCCGCCCACCTCGTTTTTCGCTGGTTTCACTTATTCCCCCCCCCAATCTGTCAGGCAGTCAAGCCAAAGAAGCTGTTAAACGCTTCAGCGCCCACATACTCCCTGAATTTGGTGGGGTTAATGTAATAGTTCCAGTTGTTCCCGGTGCCGGGAACGGCATTACCGAAAGGCAGAAGGCCACGCTGAAGGCCAATCCTGACAAACTGATCAGATTTGCCCATACACCGGGCCGCTTCCTTCACGCTGATCTTCTTAACCGGGGGCGGGGCATCCTTGGCCGGTGCGCCGCCGTACCCCATCAGGAAATCAAAGGTTGTGCCGGTGGCATCAGCCAAAGCCTTCACCCGCTCCGGGCCGGGGGTGTTCTTCCCCGAAAGATACTGACTGATTGCGGCCTTGGAAGCCCCGGATTGAAGGGAAAGTTCCGCTTGGCTCATATCAGCCTGTTCCATTGCGTTCTTCAAACGCTCTGCAAAAGTGGTGTTCATGGTGATAACCTCCTTAAAAACGGGAATTCAGTTTCCCCAATACTGATCAACCAGCTTATGGGCCATTTCCTTACCCATAGCCCAAACCCATTCTTTACGGGCTTGCTTGGCATCGGCTTCTTTTTCAGCATCTTCCGCCACATGATCCCGGTTCAGGGTATCAGGGTGGTAATAGCGGACAATGGGGGTTCCCCCGTCCACATTGGAAATGGTCAGCTTGATCCGGCCATTGTGATTGAACCAATCATTTTCACACCGGATTTCCAGCCCTTCAGGGCCGGTGTAAGCCGTGAAAATCGCCACATCAGGCGGGGTGACTTCCTGCTTGATGTTCAACCGGGGGTGAATCCGGCTGATCAGTTCCCAAGCCTTCCGCTTGGTCAGCTTCACATTCATCTAACATTCCTCCTGAAATTCAACATCACATTCAGCACAGATCACATGAACCTCTTTGGTGGCCCGGATAATGGTTCCGCAACAGGGACAAACATACTTCCGGGAACTTGATCCCCCCCCCCTTGCTGGAACCCTTCAAGCCTAAAGGCCGGGGCCGAACAAGGGTGAAACCTTTCTTCCCAAGGCTCTGAACAAATTCAAGGGCTTCCGGGGCAAGTGCGGTTTTATGCCATCCGTACTTTTCGCCCTTTTCCACCGTCAGGCCGTGGGCTTCAGCAGTTTCCTTGAACTTCTTATTGTGATAGGTGCCAGATCGGGAAGTGTCCTGAATACCATCCTGAAGGTTTTGAAGATGAACCATTTCATGGATTAGGGTTCCACAGGTTTCTTCAAAGGGGCGGTTCAGATATTCGGCACACAGATTGATTTCATAGTGACCTTCATCTTCCCCGGCCTTCCAAGCCTTCCAGCCGGTACACCATCCATAAGCCCCACGGGTGTGATCCGGGGAAACAGTGATCACGGGCTTTTCCAGCTTGTCAGCAAAGAACCGGGCGTTGAACTTTGAAAACAAACTTTCAAGTTCTTCAATAACTGGCTTCAGGCTTACTTCATTCATGGTACTTCCTCCTTATGATGTAGACTGTTTGCCTACTTAACAGGCGAAAAAAATAGCCACTCTTTCTTCTTCCGTCAGGTCAAGAAGATCGTACAGGGCTTGAATCTCGTTTGCCCGAAATTCGCTTCTGTTATTGATCTTATTCAAAAGGCCCTGATAAGTAATTCCAATCTTCTCGGCAATAAACCGAAGTTTATAACCGGATTGGTCGATTTTCTCACGCAACAGCTCTGTGTTGGTCATAAGGCAATCACCCCTTTCTTCAATTTGGGTAGGCAACTTGTCTACACTCACATAATAGCATCATGTAGGCCGAATGTCAACATTCTTTTTGAAAAACATAAAAAGTTGTTGACAAGACGCCAACAGCGCCATATAATTAGTAACAGAAAGGGGGAATTTACTTGTCTACAATAGGAAGTAGAATCCGAAATCGCCGTGAAGAACTTGGTTTATCTCAAGATGAACTTGGAAAACGACTTGGTTACAAATCCCGTTCTTCAATAAATAAAATTGAACTTGATCAGCGAAACTTAACACAATCTAAAATTAAAGCCATCGCAGAGGCTTTAGAAACCACTCCGGCTTATATCATGGGGTGGGATGAACCTGATCAAAAACTGGATAAAGAAAACCTGAAATTTTTTGATAACCTGTTTCCCATTGAAACAAAAAAATTCCCCTTGATTGGAAATATCGCTTGCGGCAAACCCATCTTGGCTGATGAACAGTTTGAAGCGTATATAGAAGCCGGAGCCAATATTAAAGCTGACTTCTGTTTGAGGGCCAAAGGTGATAGCATGATTGGGGCCAGAATTTATGATGGTGACATAGTTTTTATCCGCAAACAAGAAATGGTGGATGATGGGGAAATTGCCGCCGTTCTAATTGATGATGAAGCAACCTTGAAACGGGTGTACTATGATCAGGAAAGCAATGTTATTCAGTTGTTTGCAGAAAATCCACAATACAAAACTATGCGCTTTGCTGGGGAAGAACTGGATCATATTAGAATTTTAGGAAAGGCCGTTGCTCTCCAAACAGATATTAAGTAAGGGGTGATCATTTTGTTCGGCAAGAAAAAAGAATTTGTTTCTGTTGGCCCTCTGGTTGATGGGTTGCCAGTTCCAGCTTTAACACCAATCATTGCAAAACTGATCCCGGAAGGGTTCAATTTGAAAGCCTTGATCGGAACTAAAAAAGAGAACTGGAAGGAATTCAATTTGTCATTGAATAAGATTCAGAATGTTCAGTTAATGAATGAACGGGAAATTCAACAAGTGATCCAGCAATCAGTTCCGGGAATGATCTTGGGTGCGGCGGCTTTCGGTGCGTTGGGGGCTATGGTTGGCGGTAGGGTTCAGACAAAAGAGAAAATCAAGGTTTCCACCCTTCTTGTGATTGATTATGAATCTGATGGGGGAAAACAAATTGTTTTGAATGTGTCCGACAATCTGAAGGACAGTGAACAAGTGGTGAAGCAATTTCAAAACATGAAGCCTGTTCAGAATTCCCCGGTTCAGCTTTAACAATCCTTCAATATCCAAGATCAAAGCCGTATTGGTTATATTTTTCATATTTCTTATATATACTTTTTTTCAATTACATATTTGAAGTATTTGCACCATCTTGAATGTTGAAGGAATATTATAAACCCCTTATTTCATAAGACTTTCAATCCATTCAATATCCATTCAAAATACAAAAAAAAAAGACCGCCCCGGTGCTGGAACACCGAAGCGGTCAGGCGAAACAAAACCCTATTGAAGTTAATGTTTCAACCACCAACGAACATTATATCACATGGGGTTTAGCTTTGCCATACCCATTTTCCTGAAAGGACAGGTGATATAATGCGAAATCCTAATGGGTATGGGACAGTTGCGAAGCTGTCAGGCAATCGCCGCCGCCCATACATAGTGAAGAAAACTATTGGCTGGAATGATAAAGGCCATCCAATCTATGATATTGTTGGTTACACAGAAACCCGTGAAGCTGGGAATATGCTGTTGGCCGAATACAACCGTGATCCTTGGGATGTTGACCGGGCCAAAATCACAATGAAGGAACTGTTTGAACTCTGGAAGGAAAAGAAGGCTCCCAAGCTGGGGGAATCCAACCGTTCATCCTTGTGTTCAGCATTCAAGCATTGTTCAGCATTATGGGAAAAGCCCTATAAACAAATCCGATCCTATCAAATGCAAGAAACTATTGATGGTTGTGGGAAGGGGTACAGCACCCAAGCGGCAATCAAAAACCTATGGGGCCACCTTGACCGGTTCGCACTTGAAATGGATATAATCAACCGGTGCTTCTCTGATCTCCTTACTTCTGATCCCATACCACCAACCAGCCGCCTTCCATTCAGCAAGGAAGAAGTTAAGCGGGTTTGGGAACATCATTCTGATCCTTGGGTTGATACAGTTCTGATTCTGCTTTATTCTGGTTGGCGGATCAGCGAACTTCTAAACCTGAAGCCGGAAGATATAGACGTTCAGGCCGGGACTATGAAAGGCGGCACAAAAACCAAGGCCGGTAAGGATCGGGTGGTTCCTATCCACTCCAAGATCAGGCCATTGGTTGAAGCCCGTCTTTCTGAAAGCGGCCCCCGGCTGATCAGCTACAATGGGAAACCCTGTTCTATATCCCAATACCGGATTTTTTGGGCGGATATTATGAAGGCTCTGGAAATGAACCATACCCCGCATGAATGCCGCCATACCTTTGAAACCCAACTGGACAGCGCCGGGGCAAACCGGAAGTGTATTGATCTTCTTATGGGTCATGTGTCCAAGGACACGGGAAACCGGGTCTATAATCATAAGACTTTGGACGAACTGAAAGCGGCTGTTGAACTTATCCGATAGGGTTCAAGGCTGTGAACATTATAGGTCACTGAACACTGAACTATAAACATATTAGTAACAAGAAAACCCCGAACCCCTGAAAAATCAAGGGTTCGGGGTTCATCTGTTTTTATTGTACCACAAAGAGAACGCGAACACAAGTTCGTTTTGCAAAAATCAATGAGGAAATTTGCGGGAGAAAAAGATGCAATTTTGTGCGAAAGCGACCAAAACGGCCGGTGCAAAATGCCAACAAAAAGCGGATGCCGCAGCACCCGCTTTTGGAGATCATTCTTTTGCCAGCACCTCTGTCAGGATCTTTTGGAACCGGGGCAGCCACCACAGCAGATAGCCGGCCCGGGTGGGGTGGATGGCATCGTTCATGTAGAGCGCCCGTTCCTCCGGGGAAAGGGCATTAAAGGCGGTATCGTGCCACAGGTCCAGCAGGGCAAAGTCCCATTTTTCCTGCAGATCCACCAGCAGGTTCACCAGCTTGTGGTAGCGGGGGTTATCGTACCGGGCGGCGGTGTAAAAGACGATGGGACAGTCCCATTTTTCCCGTACCATGGCCAGTATGGCCTCCATGCCGCCAACGGTGGTGGAAACATCAAAGTCCTCCGCCCGGAAGCAGCGGCTGACCCGGCCCGGCACACTGCGGAAGGTGGCGTCATTGGTGGAAAGCTGACACAGGAAGCAATCGGGCGCCTGCGGCATGCGGGCCATGCGGCGGCGCAGCCGCTTAAGGTAGGAATAATGCCCGCGGTCCGCCAGGGTGGTGGCGGAAACAGTCTCCTGAATGATGTGGCAGCCATCAATGCGGGTGAGATAATCCAGGAAGGAGACCCCGCCGGAGGAGAACCCGGAGGAAATGGAGGAGCCCAGGCAAAGGATGGTCTTTCCCCGCAGGGGGCTGTTATCCCTGGGCAGCTGGCGGCGCAGGGCATAGGGGGCGGCATTGCCGGGGTGGCCCAGCCCAAAGAATACCCGCAGCGCAATAATGGCGGTAATGAGGATTATTATGCCAATCGCGATGAAAAGGACTTTCATTTTTCTTCCTCCTGTGCTATAATTACAAGAGTTGGCTCCGATAGAGCGGCCTGTGTGGTGGTTTTCTACCCCCATTAAGCAACAAATGGGTGGGTTTTGTCAATACGGGAGCCGAAAGAAATACCCAAAGGAGGAAAAGCGCATGGGGAGACCATCACTGGCGGAGCAACGCCGTGTGGAAATATGCCGGGCGCTGCAAAGCTGTGTCATCCGCAACGGATCGTATGAGATGACCTCGGTGAAGGACATTGCGCAGGAGGCGGGTATGGCCGCCGGAATGCTGCATCACTATTTTGAGAGCAAGGATGATATTCTGCTGGTGACGGCGGAAATGGTGCTGCTGGAGCTGCAGAACCACCTGAGCGACCTGCTGCGCATCAAGGATGCCGCGGAGAGAGAAAAGATGCTGGAGGAGCTGCTGGGCGATAACGAGCAGAACCGGTTTTACATCATGCTGCAGGCCATGGCTCTGGCCATGCCGGCGGTGAATGAGCTGCTGCTTGGCAAGCAGGAGGAGATGCGGGATATCCTGGCAGAACGGCTGGAATTCCGCGGGAGTGACCCGGAAAAGGCCAAAGCCGATGCGGATCGGATGACCTTCCTGCTGTGCAGCGCGCTGACCACCCCCAAGGGCGTACAGAGCGCCGCCGCGCGGCAGATGACAGCGGATATCCTGCAGGAGCTTTTCCCATTGGGCTAAATTACAACAGGCACGCCTTACGGGGCGTGCTTTTTTGTGGGGTGGGGAAAGGATTTCTTGCGGCAGGTGTTGCGGTGCGGGAGGATTCATGATACAATATAGGGTGGAAAATTGTAAAAAGAGAGGGTGGCGGGCCTTTGAGCCAAACCGAAAAAACCATACAGAATTACCGGACGCTCCGCGAGCAGCAGGGGTGGGCCGATGCCATAAAAAAATACCTCAGCGAAAAGTACGAGACCCCACCACTGGCCCATGTGCATTCCTTTGGCTGCCAGCAGAGCGTTTACGATGGTGAACGCTTTAAGGGGGTGCTGGCCCAGCTGGGCTATGGCTTTACCGATGAGATCCGTCAGGCGGATCTCATCCTGTATAATACATGTGCCGTGCGGGAAAATGCAGAGCAGCGTGTCTTTGGCAATGTGGGGGCGCTCAAGGGCCTAAAAAAACAAAAGCCGGACCTGGTGATCGCCCTGGCGGGCTGCATGACCGAACAGCAGCAGGTAAGCGAAAAGCTGAAAATGAGTTATCCCTATGTGGATCTTGTAATGGGCAGCAATGCCGCCGGCCGGCTGCCGGAGCTTTTGTACCGTGTCCTTATCGAAGGGCGGCGCAGCATCCGCCGGGATGCAGGGGAGGGCGGCACCGATACCACCCTGTACGAGGAGATGCCGGTGCTGCACGAAAGCCGGTTCAAGGCCTTTGTGCCGGTGATGTACGGCTGCGATAATTTTTGTTCCTACTGCATTGTGCCCTTCGTGCGCGGGCGCGAGCGCAGCCGCCTGCCCGCGGATGTCGCGCGCGAGGTAAAAAATCTGGTGGAGAACGGCTGCCGGGATATCACCCTACTGGGGCAGAATGTGAATTCTTACGGCAAGGGGTTGGATGAGCCGTGCAACTTTGCACGGCTGCTGCGGATGGTGAATGACATACCGGGAGATTTCCGCATCCGCTTTATGACCAGCCACCCCAAGGACTGCACCCATGAACTGCTGGACGCCATGGCGGAGTGTGATAAGGTGTGTAAACACCTGCACCTGCCGGTACAGAGCGGCAGCGACCGCATCCTAATGGCGATGAACCGCCACTACGACTTGCGGCATTACGAGGAATTGCTGCGCTATGCCAGGGAAAAAATGCCGGGGCTTTCCATCACCAGCGATATTATTGTGGGTTTTCCCGGAGAAACAAGGGAAGACTTTGAGAAAACGCTGGAGCTGGTACGGCGGACCAAATACAGCGCGCTGTTTACTTTCATCTACTCCCGGCGCAGCGGCACGGCCGCCGAAAAGCTGCCCGATCCCATTCCGGCCGAGGAAAAAAGCCGGTGGTTCAGGGAGCTGCTGGATACCCAGGGGGCCATCGGCAGCGAACTGCTGAAAAACTATGTGGGCAAAACGCTGCGGGTGCTGGCGGAGGACGAGGGCAAGACCCCCGGGACTCTTAGCTGCCGGGCGGAGGATAATACCATTGTGGAGGTGGCCGCCCCACCCGAAATGATCGGGGAGTTCCTGCAGGTGCGCATCACCGCCGCCATGAACTGGGCGCTGCGCGGAGAGCGCATTTAAGCCCCGAAACAAAACTAAGTCAAGTTAAAACTGAAAATATAAATTCAAGCCAAACGGAGGATAAAACGATGACTTACAACGAGCTGGTAGAGAAAGCAAGAGAGCTGGGTGTTGCTATCCAGGATACCGATGAGTTTACTGCCTTTATCGTGGCCAAAACTGCGGCGGATAAGAGTGAAAAGCTACAAGATAAGCTGGGACAGTTCAACCTGAAAAAGCTGGATCTCAACCGGGCCATCATCGCCGAGGAAAAGGACAACGAAAAAATAGCGGAGCTGAACGGAGAGGTGAAGAACCTGTACGAGGCGATTGTGAGCGATCCCCTAATGATCGCCTATTCCACCACCAAGGACGAACTGGATAACACGGTGCGATTCATCATGCAGATCATCCAGGGCAGCGCCAATGGCGATAACCCCTACGAGATCGAGGAACAGTCCTGCGGCGGAGATTGCTCCGCCTGCGGCGGCTGCCACTGACGCCAACTAAGACCTGACGAAATGACAAAAAAGAGGGTGCCGAAATGTCGCTGATACCGCAGGACCGCAGTAAATTATCCCCCATGATGCAGCAGTATCTTTCCATGAAGGATGAGCATCTGGACCAGATCCTCATGTTCCGTCTCGGAGATTTCTACGAGATGTTCTTTGATGATGCCGTGACCGCCTCCCGGGAGCTGGAATTGACGCTGACCGGGCGGGACTGCGGCCTTCCCGACCGTGCGCCCATGTGCGGGGTGCCCTATCACAGTGTGGAAAACTATATTGCGCGGCTGGTGAAAAAGGGCTACAAGGTTGCCATCTGCGAGCAGATGGAAAACCCGGCGCTGGCCAAGGGGATGGTCAAGCGGGATATTGTACGGGTGGTGACCCCCGGCACCCTGATGGAAGCCAACATGCTGGAGGAGGGCAGCAATAACTACATTTGCAGCCTGTGCCCGGCAGGGGAGCGCTGCGGTCTGGCCTTTGCCGATATTTCCACCGGCAGCGTGCTGGTGACCGAGGTCTCCGGGGAAATGGCGGCCATCAACGAGCTGGGCAAGTACGCGCCGCATGAGGTCATCTATGCCGAGGAGCTGCCGCAGCTGCGTTCAGTGGTGGGCTTTCTCAAGGACCGGCTGTGCTGTGCGGCCCAGGCGGGAGACCGTGATGCCTATACCGAGGAAACAGCCAAAAAGCTGGTAACGGAGCAGTTTGGCGCGGATACCGTGACCCGACTGGCGGGTACCCCGCTGGCGGTGCGGGCCCTGGGCGGGCTGATGGCCTACTTGAGGGTGACACAGTTCACCGGGCTGGAGCGCCTGCTGGAGGCAAAAAGCTATCTGCCGCAGGAATATATGCGGCTGGATGTGGCGGCCCGCCGCAACCTGGAGCTGACCGAAACGATGCGCAGCCGGGAAAAGCGGGGAACGCTTTTCTGGGTGCTGGATAAGACCAAGACCTCGATGGGACGGCGACTGCTGAGAAGCTCTATCGAGCAGCCGCTTTTATCGGTCAATGCCATTAACCGGCGGCTGAATGCCGTGACCGAGCTGACCCGGAACAGTATTCTCATCAGTGAGCTGGCGGCGGCCTTGGATGGCGTGTATGACCTGGAACGGCTGATGACCCGGGTGGTGTACGGCAATCCTCCGGTGAAGGATATGATCGCCCTGGGGGCCACCACAGCCCGCCTGCCGGCCATTAAGGAGCTGCTGGGTGAGGTGCAGTGCGCCCTGCTGCGGGAAATTGAACAGAACATAGACCCCCTGGAGGATGTGGCCCGGCTCATCGGCTCGGCCATCGATCCGGACAGTGATATTCCGCTGAAAGAAGGCGGTGTTATCCGGGAGGGGTACGATAAGCAGCTGGATGAGGCCCGGCATCTTTCTAAGGATATCCGGGGCATTCTGGCGGAGATAGAGGAACGGGAAAAGGATGCCACCGGCATCCGGACGCTGCGCATCGGGTATAACCGGGTGTTCGGCTATTACATTGAAGTATCCAATTCCTTCAAGGATCAGGTGCCGGCGCACTATATCCGCAAGCAGACCCTGACCAATGCCGAGCGGTACATTACCGAGGAGATAAAGGAGCTGGAGGAACGGGTGCTGCACGCCCAGCAGGAAGCCATAGACCGGGCTTCCGAGCTGTACGAGCAGGTGAGAGCGACGGTTGCGGCGGAGCTGCCGCGCATCCAGCAGACGGCGGCGGCCGTAGCCGGGCTGGATATGCTGTGCGGCCTGGCCACTGTGGCGCTGAATAACAACTACTGCTGCCCCACGGTGGATCTCTCGGATGAAATTGAAATCAGCGAGGGGCGGCACCCTGTGGTGGAGCAGCTGCTGGACGGCGTGCCCTTTGTGCCCAACGATACCAAGCTCAATAACCGGGAAAACCAGATTGCGGTACTGACCGGCCCCAATATGGCGGGTAAATCCACCTATATGCGGCAGGTGGCGCTTATCGTGCTGATGGCGCAGGTGGGGTCTTTTGTCCCGGCGGCCAGTGCCCGCATCGGCATTGTGGATGGCATCTATACCCGTGTGGGCGCCAGCGATGACCTGACCACCGGCCAATCCACCTTCATGGTGGAAATGAGCGAGGTGGCGAATATCCTGAAGGAAGCCACCGAAAAGAGCCTGCTCATTCTCGATGAGATCGGGCGGGGGACCTCTACCTATGATGGCATGAGCATTGCCCGGGCGGTGATTGAATACATTGCCGACCGCAAAAAGCTGGGGGCCAAGACGCTCTTTGCCACCCATTACCACGAGCTGACCGAGCTGGAGGAGCTTATTCCCTGTGTGAAAAACTACAATGTGGCGGTGAAAAAACGCGGTGAGGATATCGTGTTCCTGCGGCGCATCATCCCCGGCGGGGTGGATGAAAGCTACGGTATCGAGGTTTCCAAGCTGGCGGGTATCCCCCGGTGGGTCATCGACAGAGCCTACGAGGTGCTGTCCTCTCTGGAGGAGGGGCAGACCGTGAGCGAGGCAAGGGTAAAGACCCGTGCCAAGCCCCGGGAGGAAAGCGAGCAGTTGTATTTCATGGATGAAAAGGCGGAAGCCATAAAGAAACGGCTGCGCGGTGCCGACCCAAATACCCTGACCCCCATCGAGGCGCTGAACCTCATTTATGAACTGAAGAAGCTGCTGTAAGCGGCAATATAAACCAAAGACACCATGGCAAGTACAGTGAAAGGAGATGAGCCTGTGCCGAAAATCAATATACTGGACCGGGAAACGGCGGAGCTGATCGCGGCGGGTGAAGTGATAGAGCGTCCCGCCTCGGTGGTGAAAGAGCTGGTGGAAAATTCAATCGATGCCGGGGCGACCGCCATCACGGTGGAGATCGGACACGGCGGGGTACGGCTCATCCGTGTGACCGATAACGGCTGCGGCATCGAGCGGGAGGATGTGCCAAAGGCATTCCTGCGGCATGCCACCAGCAAGGTGCTGCGCCCGGAGGATCTTGACCGCATCGGGACGCTGGGCTTCCGCGGGGAGGCGCTGGCCTCCATCTGCGCGGTGAGCGAAACGGAGATACTGACCCGCGCGGCGACCGAGGAGATCGGGACGCGGTACACGCTGGCCGGGGAGTGCGCCGGAGAGCTGGCGGAGGCGGGCTGCCCGGTGGGAACCACCATCACGGCAAAAAATCTCTTCTACAATGTGCCGGCCAGGATGAAATTTCTGAAGAAGGACAGCACCGAGGGAACAGCGGTGGCAACGCTGATGGATCGGCTGGCGCTTTCTCACCCGGAAATTGCGTTTAAGCTTATCCGGGATCGGGAAGTAAAGCTGGCTACCCCCGGCAGCGGCGACCTGCTGGCAGCCATTTTTGCGGTATATGGCAATGAATTTGGCCGGGGTCTCATCCCGGTGGAGTGTGAGAACGGGCCCATCCGGGTCAGCGGCTACCTGGCAAGGCCGGAATGCTGCCGGCCCTCCCGCAGCATGGAGCACTTTTTCATCAACAATCGCTATGTGAAAAGTGTTACCATCATGGCGGCGGTGGAGGAAAGCTACCGCAATCATATCATGGTGGGCAAGTTCCCGGGGTGTATTATCAACCTGATGGTAGATCCCGCCCAGGTGGATGTGAATGTCCACCCGGCCAAGCTGGAAGTGAAGCTCAGCGATGAGCGGACGGTCTTCGATGCGGTGGTGAACGCCTGCCGCGGCGCCCTGGCCCGGATGAACAGGACGGTGGCGGTGCGGGATGTGGGCGGCAAGCGCTTTAGCGATTTTGAGCTGCGTAACCGCCCCACCGAGGGAACCCAGACTCGCATGACTGTGGAACAGTACCGTCAAATGGCGGAAAGCCTGCCGGAGAAAAAGAGCTACGGCAGCATGGGTACCCTGATGAGCGGCGGCGGAAGCGAACAGTACCGCCGTGGCCTGCCGCCAAAGGGGACAAGCTATGGCATGGGGGCGCAGCCCCCGGCAGAGCCGAGAAAATGGGAGCCGGTAAAGCCAAAAACATCTGTAGAGGAAATTGGCGTTACAGATGATGAACCGCATAAAAAGGCGGAAAACCCGGCGGTAACCATTACAGATAAGAGCAATGAGGCAGTAGCACTGCCGGCCATAGGCGGCAGACCTGTGGTAGTTGATCTACCGGTGGAGGAAGCAAAAGCCGAGCACCATGAGCCGGTGACCCTGCCCATGTACGGCGGTAAGCCGGTGGTGACTGAGCCCCTGGAACCGACGGCACAACGAGAGGAACCTGAACAGGCGCAGGAACCGGAACCGGATTACCGACTGATCGGAGAGGTCTTTGCGACATATATCATGGCGGAGCGGGACAATGAAATGCTGCTTATTGATAAGCATGCGGCCCATGAGAGGATCCTCTTCAACCGGCTGAAGCGCCAGCACCAAAGCGGCGCTGTGGAACGCCAGGTGCTGTTGGTGCCTTTGACCATCCATATGCCGCGGGAGCTGTATGATGCCGCCATAAAGAACCTGGATTGCTTTGAGCGGGCAGGCTTTGCTGCGGAGGACTTTGGTGAGGGGTGCCTGCGGGTGCGGGAAGTCCCGACCATCCTGGAGGATACCCCGGCGGAGGACCTGCTGACCGAGCTGTGTGAGCGGCTGCTGCATCGCGGCGGCATGGATGAGGAAGCCATCTATGATGAGCTGTATCACTCGGTGGCGTGCAAAGCGGCTATCAAGGGGAATATTCCATCGATGGAGCGGGAGCAGCAGGAGCTGCTGCGGCTGCTGCGGGAGGACCCCACAGTGCGCAACTGTCCGCATGGGCGGCCGGTGGCCATTGTCATTACCCGGCGGGAGCTGGAAAGAATGTTCGGGAGGATCGTTTGATCCATTTTGCGTAGAAGGAGGGGAGTGCCGTGCGGCTGAAACCGAATACGCTGATCGTAGTGGCGGGGCCCACGGCCTCCGGCAAAACAGCGCTGGCCATCCAAATCGCGAAAGCAGTGGATGGAGAGATCGTTTCCGCCGATAGTATGCAGATCTACCGGGGAGTGGACATTGCCACGGCAAAGCCCACCCCGGAGGAGCTGGCGGCGGTGCCTCACCACCTTATCGGCTTTTTGCCGATGGATCGGGCTTTTTCGGTGGCGGATTACGCGGAGTTGGCCCGCAAGGAGATCAATGATATTCTAAGCCGGGGCAAGGTGCCGGTGCTGTGCGGCGGTACGGGGCTTTACATCAAGGCCATTGTGGACAATGTGCAGTACAGCGAGGCAATCACCGGCGATGAAGCGCTGCGGGAGCGGCTGCGGCAGCTGGCGGAGCGGGAGGGCAATGATGCCCTGTGGCGGCGGCTGGAAGCAATGGACCCCGAAACGGCCAAGCGTATCCACCCCAATAATGTGGGCCGGGTCATTCGGGCCATTGAGGTGATGACGGTCAGCGGAAAGTCCATCCGGGAACACGAAGCCGAAAGCCTGCGGGAGCCATGTCCCTATCATGTCATTGAGCTGGGGCTGCGCTATCACGACCGGGAAACGCTGTATGGACGCATTAACCGGCGGGTGGATAAAATGGTGGAGATGGGGCTGACTGAGGAGGTAAAAGCTGCCCGGGAACAGGGCCTGACCGCTACCGCCGCGCAGGCCATCGGCTGTAAGGAGCTGTATAGCTGGCTGGACGGCAAAGAAACCCAGGAGGAAGCGCTGGAAAAGCTGAAGCAAAGTACACGCCGCTACGCTAAGCGTCAGCTGACCTGGTTTGGGACGGATCAGCGGATGCGCTGGATCGAGCCGGACACGCTGGCCGCGGGGGAAACGCCGCTGGATAAGGCAATGGAGATACTGAAAAAGGAGGGAATGGCATGAAAAGCGGAATGGGCAAGCTGCTGACCTTTATTATGGCGGCATTTTTGCTGGTGTTTGCGGGCTACCATGCCTACCGGCACTTTTTCAGCGACTATACTACCGAGAATGTATACCGCTATACGGTGTACCACAGCACTACCGCTCAGGGGGTGTTTTTTCGGGAGGAAAAAAGCCTGGACCAGTCCGCGGGCAGCAACCTGCGCTATGCGGTGCGTGATGGCGAAAAGGTGCGGGTGGGCAGTGTGCTGGCCTACCGGTACAGCGATGCCCTGAGTGCCGACTTGGCGGAGCGTTGGGCGGAGGCCCAGGAGGAGCTGACCATGCTGCAGCGGGTACTGGCCCAGCTGCAAAGCAGCAATACCCCTACCGTAAGCGACCTGACCAGGAATACCGATATCGACCTGCAAAAGCTGGCGGAAGCGGTGGCACTGGAGCATTACAGCGGGATGGATACCCTGGCGCTGAACCTGCAGGAGGAGATCAACCTGGGCAGCGGCATTACCGGGAAAACAGAGGCGCTGGAAGCCCGCATTGCTGAGCTGGAGGCCCAGACATCTGGGAGTGCCAGCGGGGAAGCGGTATACAGCACACTGGAGGGGTATTTCAGCAGTGCGGTGGATGGCCGGGAAGGGGAATATACCCCGGCCCGCCTGGAAGCGATGAGCTGCGATGACCTGCAAACGCTGCTGACTGCCGGTGAAACGGAAGAAGCTGGGCTGGGCAAGGTAGTTTCCGGGCCGGAGTGGTACTTTGCGCTGACCATCAGCAGCAAGGAACACAAAAACTACCAGCTGGGCAGCCGGGTCAATCTCGCTTTTGCCGGGGGAGGCACAGCACAGGGCACGGTGGTGCGCACCGAGCTTTCCGATGACGGCAGCGCCATGATGTTGGTCATCCGGGGTGATACCGTTACGGAGGATACCGTATCCCGCCGGGCAGCTACGGTGCGACTTTCTTCCGAAAATTATACCGGCGTGCGGTTCGATAAAGAATACCTGCGCATTGTGGATGGCGTAAAAGGCGCTTATGTGGATAATGGGTACAGCGTCAAATTCAAGACGGTGGATATCATTTACGAAGGGGACACCTACTACCTCAGCCGGCTGAATTATACCGGCGAAGAGCAGCTCAATATCTTCGATAAGCTTATTGCAAGTAAAACGGAGCTTTACGATGGGATGCCGCTTAGTGATTTGTGAGGGAACTTCCGGACATGGACACAATTTCTTGTGGTAACGCATTGACAGGAACCACAAAGAATGGGATAATAGATTTATATATCAAATATTCTGCGCAAGGAGGCCGTTATGAGTTTCATCAATAAATTCAAGGACTTTATGGGGATCGGCGAAGAAGATTTCGAGGACGATTTTGAGGAAAACGAGCAGCCCGAGGAGATGGAAGACGATCCGTTTGGGGGCTTTTCCATGCAGCCGGAGTACCGCCCCGGCAAAACCGAGCCGGCCGAAAAGACCGCGGCGCCCCGCAAGGATAATAAGGTCGTCAATATCAATACCACAACGCAGCTGCAGGTGGTGCTGGTAAAGCCGGAGAAGTTTGAGGACGCTTCCGGCATCGCGGATCATCTGCTGGCCAAGCGCACCGTGGTGCTCAATCTGGAATCGACCAACCGCGAGATTGCCCGCCGACTGGTGGATTTCCTCAGCGGCGTGGCCTATGCCAACGGCGGACAGATCAAGAAGGTGGCAAATTCTACTTATATCATCACCCCCTATAATGTGGGCGTGATGGGCGACAGCCTGCTGGACGAGCTGGAAAACAGCGGACTTTACCTGTAAGCAAAGCAACACATACCATAATGCCGTGGGGAGGAACAGAAAATGACCGAGAATTTGGCTCATCCGCAGTTTAGCAAGGGACTTTCCGGCTATAAGGTCGAGGAAGTGGATTCTTACATCGATAAGGTACTGGATACCATCAAGGATCTCAAGGACCAGAATGAGGTTTTGGAAGAAAAGATAGGCGTACTGGCCGAAAGTCTGCAGAAATACCGCGAGGATGAGGACAGCCTGCGGGAGGCGCTGCTGGGCGCGCAGAAGATGGGTGACAGCATCATCAAGAACGCGAACAATAAGGCGGAGATCACCATGCGGGAGGCTTCCGTTAAGGCGGCGCATATCGTGGAGGAGGCCCGCAAAAAGGTGGAGGATGAAAAGGACGAGCTCATCCGGATACAGACCGCTGCCGCCGATTTTAAGGCAAAGCTCATTGAGCTGTACCGGGAACACATCGAGCTGGTGACCCGCATCCCCGTAAGCGATAGCGCCCCCGCAGAGGAAGCTCCTGCCGTGGAAGAGCCCGTTGCCGAGGAGGTGGCAGAGACGGTGGAGGTAGCTGAACCGGCTGTGGAACCTACCCCTGTGGAAGCGGCCGAAGAAGCGGCAGCCGAGCATGAGGAGCAGTTTGCCCCCGTGGAGGAAGCACCTGCTGCCCCCGTAGTGGAAGAAAAATCGGATATCCCCGCGGCTGGTGAGGACATCTTTGCCGAGTTTGAAAAGAAAAAACAGCAGATCCTCAATTTTGATATCGGGGAGCAGCCAGAAACTGAGCGCCGCAGTAAATTTGCGGGGCTGAAGTTCGGCAACGACTTTAACCTGATGGATGATGAGGACGACGACTTTTAATAAAAACTAAAGCAGTCTGCGGCCTGTGGTAAACGGGTCGCAGACTTTTGAGGGTATTGATATGTTCAAGATCATTTCGGTTGTGATCGGTTTTCTGCTGCTGGGGCTGGACCAGTGGAGCAAGCAGTGGGCCATCACCCACCTGGAGGGGGCCGGTACGGTACCGGCGCTGCCGGGACTTTTCAATTTTGATTTTTTGCCCAATGGCAATGACGGCGCTGCCTGGGGAATGCTCTCCGGCAAGCAGACGCTGCTTATCGCAGCGACGGCCGTCATGCTGCTGGCTATCATCATCTACATGGTGGCCAAGCGCAAAAAAATGGCCAACATGGCCTTCCTTTCGCTGATACTGGTGGTATCCGGTGGCGTCGGGAATCTCATTGATCGCGTGGCCCAGGGCTATGTAGTGGATTTTATCCGCTTTGCGTTCTGGAACCGTTTCCCGACCTTTAATGTAGCGGATATCGCCATCACCGTTGGCGTGGCGCTTTTGGTCATCTATATCCTGTTTATCGACGGGAAGAAGGAGAAAAAGAGTGGAACGCCATGAGCTGACCGTGACCGCCGAAGCGGCGGGCTGCCGGCTGGATAAAGGCTTGGCGCTGCTGGTGCCGGAGCTTTCCCGCAGCCAGATACAAACGCTGGCGGAAAAGGGAAGTATCCTGAAAAACGGTGCTGTGGCAGGGAAGAAGGACACCCTGCGGGAGGGTGACAGTATCATCATCACCCTGCCGGACCCGGTACCCACCGGCAACCAGGCCGAGAATATCCCGCTGGAGATTGTCTACGAGGACGATGATCTGCTGGTAGTGAATAAGCCCAAGGGAATGGTGGTCCACCCGGCGGCAGGCAATTATACCGGTACGCTGGTGAATGCCCTGCTGTATCACTGCGGGGACAGCCTTTCCGGCATCAATGGAGAGATACGCCCCGGTATTGTGCATCGCATCGATAAGGATACCAGTGGGCTGCTGATCGTGGCCAAGAATGACACCGCCCACCGACACCTGGCCGAGCAAATAAAGGCCCACAGCTTTACACGGGAGTATGAAGCAATAGTTTACGGGCATTTTAAGGATCGGCAATTTACCGTGGATGCACCGATCGGCCGGCATAAAACCGACCGCAAAAAGATGTGTGTGACCGAGGAAAACAGCCGCCACGCTGTTACCCATGTGCAGGTGCTGGCGGAATATCCCGGCTTTAGCCATATTCGGTGCAGGCTGGAAACCGGCCGTACGCACCAGATCAGAGTGCATATGGCCTATATGGGCCACCCGGTGGTGGGCGATCCGGTGTATGCTCCGGGGCGGCCGGACTGCGGGGTGCAGGGCCAGTGCCTGCACGCCAAAAAGATCGGATTCATCCACCCAAGAACGGGCGAATATATGGAATTTGATTCAGCGCTGCCGCAGTACTTTACGGCACTGCTGATGAAAATAAGCAAAGAGTAATCGTGTAATCGGAGGTAGCTATGACACAGGAAAAACTGGAACAGCTGAAAGCGACCGCCACAGAGGTGCGCCGCGGTATTCTGACCGAAGTTCACGCCGCCAAGTCGGGTCATCCGGGCGGCTCGCTTTCGGTCGCGGATATTATTACCTACCTGTACAGCGAGGTGCTGCGGGTTGACCCCGAAAATCCCCGCTGGGAGGACCGTGACAGATTGGTGCTAAGCAAGGGTCACACCTGCCCGGCGCTGTACGCTATGCTGGCGGAAAAGGGCTTCTTCCCCAAGGAGGAGCTGACCACTTTCCGCGCGATCGGTTCCCGTCTGCAGGGCCACCCCGATATGAATAAGGCCCCCGGCATTGATTTTTCCGCCGGTTCGCTGGGCCAGGGCGTCAGTGCCGCCTGCGGTATGGCGTTGGCCGGTAAGCTGGGGCACAAGGACTACCGTGTCTATACCATTCTGGGCGATGGCGAAATTGAAGAGGGCCAGGTGTGGGAGGCCGCTATGTTTGCCGACCACTACAAGCTGGATAACCTTTGCTTCATCATCGATAACAACGATCTGCAAATCGACGGCCGTGTGGGCGAGGTTTCTTCTCCCTACCCCATCGATGAAAAGTTTCGTGCCTTTGGCTTTGAGGTATTCTGCTGCGATGGCCACGATTTTGCCGCGTTGGAGGAGACATTCCAAAAGGTACTGAAGGTGACCGGCAAGCCGGCAGCGATTATTGCCAAGACTATAAAGGGCAAGGGTGTCAGCTACATGGAAGACCAGGTGGGCTGGCACGGCAAGGCCCCCAATGACGCCGAGTACGAACAGGGCATGAAAGAGCTGGAGGAGGTGCGGTAACATGGCAGAGGTAATGAAAAAAGCGACCCGTGACAGCTACGGCGAAGCACTGGTAGAGCTGGGGCAGGAAACCCCCAATATTGTAGTATTTGATGCGGACCTGGCTGGTGCCACCAAGACCGGCGTATTCAAAAAAGCATTCCCGGACCGCTTCTTTGATTGCGGCATTGCTGAGGGGAATATGATGGTAGCGGCAGCGGGTGTTTCTACCTGCGGATACATTCCTTTTGCCAGCACCTTTGCCATGTTTGCAGCCGGCCGCGCCTATGAGCAGATCCGCAACAGCATTGGTTATCCCCACCTCAATGTCAAGATCGGCGCGACCCATGCCGGTATTTCCGTCGGTGAGGATGGTGCGACCCACCAGTGCAATGAGGACATCGCCCTAATGCGCACCATTCCCGGTATGGTGGTTATCAATCCCGCCGATGATGTGGAAGCCAAGGCTGCTGTAAAGGCTGCCGCTGCCTATGTAGGCCCGGTTTATCTGCGCTTTGGCCGTCTGGCTGCCCCCATTTTTAATGATGCCACGACCTACAAGTTTGAGATGGGCAAGGGCATTACCCTGCGGGACGGCAAGGATGTGACCATTGTGGCTACTGGTATCCTGGTAGGCGAGGCCATCAAGGCTGGTGAGCTGCTGGCCGCTGAGGGGATCGATGCCCGTATCATCAATATCCACACCATCAAGCCTATTGATAAAGAGCTGCTGGTAAAGGCCAGCCGGGAGACTGGCCGCATTCTCACCTGCGAGGAGCATTCCATCATTGGCGGCTTGGGTTCCGCCGTCATCGAAGCTATCGCGGAGGATGCCCCCTGCAAGGTCAGCCGCCTGGGTGTCAACGATCAGTACGGTCATTCCGGCCCCGGCGCCAAGTTGCTGGAGGAGTACGGCTTTACTGCCGAAAACATTGCGGCCCGTGCCAAGGAACTGCTAAAGTAATCGAATCACCACGCCGCCCGGCGCTGCTTTGTGCGGTTCCGGGCGGCTTTTGCGCAAAGAAAGGAGGGCTTCTATGGCGAGATTTCGTCTGCCGCAGCGGCGGATGGATCGTGTGCTGCCGGTGGCGGCCCTTCTGCTATGTGCGGGATTGCTGCTCCTGCCGTTACGGGAGGAACCCTATACAGAAACGCCCTTTGCCGAGAGGATGGAGGCTGTCCCGGAAGACTTGGATGAATTCCTCAAGCTGGCGTCTACCGATATTAATACGGCCGATAAGGAAGCCCTGATGGAGCTGCCCGGCATCGGGGAGGTCCTCTCCGACCGTATCCTGAAATACCGGGCGCAGCATGGCCCCTTCGCCGATTGGTCTGAATTCCTTCAAATTCAAGGGATAGGGGAGCACCTGGTGGAGACCCTACGACCGGTAGCGTATCTGGGTTGAACAGCCGCCAAGGCGGCAGGAGAAAAAAGGACGAAAAAAAACTAAAAAAAAGTAGTAAAATGGTTGACAAGAGGCTGATGATATAGTATAATTCATTTTGTCGCCTGCGGAAATATCCGCCGGAGGACAAGCCAATGTGGGAGCATAGCTCAGCTGGGAGAGCACCTGCCTTACAAGCAGGGGGTCACAGGTTCGAGCCCTGTTGTTCCCACCAATGGCCCGGTAGTTCAGCTGGTTAGAACGCTAGCCTGTCACGCTAGAGGTCGTGGGTTCGAGCCCCATCCGGGTCGCCATTTCCGGCTCTGTAGCTCAGTTGGTAGAGCAGTGGACTGAAAATCCACGTGTCACTGGTTCGATTCCAGTCGGAGCCACCATTTGCGGGTTTAGCTCATCTGGTAGAGCGCCACCTTGCCAAGGTGGAGGTAGCGAGTTCGAGCCTCGTAACCCGCTCCAAAAAAGGACGCCAATAGGCGTCCTTTTTCTTTTGGAGCAGGGGGACGCATCATTTCAATATAAGGACAGCAGCTATTCTAAACCGATGGTTATTTTTACCATGTTTGCCGCTCTTTTGCGGCCTTTAGGTTGACTTTAGCCTTAGATTATAATATAACCAAAAGTGAGATAGCTGTGATAGAAAGAGGGGATGGAGATGCGTCTGCTCATCGCGGAGGACGAGGTAGACCTGGCGGAAGCGCTGACGGCCTTTTTTGAAAAAAACCAGTTTGCCGTGGATTCCGTCCACAATGGCTTTGATGCCTATGAATACGGCAGCAGCGGGGAATATGATGCCATCATCCTGGATGTGATGATGCCCAAGATGAATGGTGTGGAGGTGCTGCAGAAGCTCCGGGCCGAGGGCATCAAGACACCCATTATGATGCTGACCGCCAAAGCGGAAAAGGATGACCGCATCACCGGCTTTAATGCCGGCGCGGATGACTACCTGCCCAAGCCTTTTGAGCCGGATGAACTCATTGCGCGGGTACGGGCCATGCTGCGCCGCAGTGAGGATTACCACCCCACCTTGCTTACCTGGGGCGATATCACCCTTAACCCCGATACCGGTGTGCTTTCCTGCGGCCGGGAATCCGTCCGCCTCAGCGGCCGTGAGTTTCAGGTCATGGAGCTTTTTATGCGCTCGCCCAAGGTGGTTCTCTCCGCTGACCGCATCATGGAGCGGGTATGGGGCTGGGACAGCGATGCCGAGATCAATGTGGTGTGGGTGCATATTTCCAATTTGCGTAAAAAGCTCAAGTCCATCAGCAGCGGTGTCACCATCACCGCCAACCGCGGCATGGGCTATCTGCTGGAGGAAACCAAATGATCAAAACCCTGCGTAAGCGTTTTATCCGCATCGCCATGCTGGCTGTTACAGCTGTGCTGCTGGCGCTTTGCCTTATCGTCAATGCCGCAAATTATATTTCGGTGGATAACAGCCTGACCAACATGCTGCAAATCATCAGCAATAACCGGGGCATGGTGCCACAGTCACCCCCCGGCGGCTTTGATAAACCAGGGACCCGACCGGAAGGCGGCTTTACGCCGGAAACCCCCTTTTCCACCCGCTATTTTGTCCTTTGGTATGATGCCGATGGCACCCTTCTGCGCTCCGACCTTGGTAAAATAGCCGCGGTGACCGAAGCCGATACCGCCGAGTATCTGCAGGCCGCGGCAAAGCACGGCGCCGGTTATTGTTGGGTCAATGGCTATCGTTGCTTTGTCACACAAAGCGAAGACGGCGGTTTTATGGCCATTTTCCTGGATGCACATCGTGATTTACAAACAGTGAAAACCACCGCGTGGCTTTCACTGGCGGCTATGCTGTTCTGCGTGGCGTGTGTTTATCTCGTCGTCACGCTGCTCTCCCGCCGTGCCATCGATCCGGTGGTAAAGGCCAGTGAAAAACAAAAGCAGTTCATCACCGATGCCAGCCATGAACTAAAAACTCCCATCACCGTTATCGCTACCAGCCTAAAAGTGCTGGAGATGGAGACCGGCGAGAACAAGTGGATCGATAAATCGCTGGCCCAAACTGAAAAGCTGCGGGATCTCGTCAATTCCCTGGTCAGTCTTTCCCGTTTGGATGAGGAACAAAGCCCCCTTAAAATGGCTGAATTCCCCATCAGTGAGGCCATCAGCGAAACGGCTGAGTCTTTCCGGGATTATGCCGAAGCGAATGACCATGAACTCCAGTTGGAGATTGCGCCGGAACTTACCTATATCGGAGACGAATATGCTATCCGTCAGCTGGTGTCTATCCTGCTGGATAATGCCGTAAAGTACGCCGATGAACACGCATGTATTAAGCTTTCTTTGGAAAAGGGCAAAAAGGGTCCGGTCATCCGCACTGTGAATTCCTGCATGGGGCTGACCCAGCAACAGGCGGATAAGCTGTTTGACCGCTTTTACCGTGTGGATCAATCGCGAACGACCGGAGGGTTTGGAATCGGACTTTCGATGGCACGCAGTATCGCAGAGGGGCACAAGGGGAGTATTAAGGCGACCTGCTGCGAGGATAACAAAATTGAATTTACGGTTTCACTGGGCAAATGCGTATGAAGCAAAAATGGGCAGAGCGGAAGTTCTGCTTCATTTGAAACTGAGAAACGAAAATTTGTTCTTTTCTCTATTGAACCACTGGATCATTTCTGATAAAATAGAAGTATAGGACATAGCGAGAACCCCCACTGCATAAGTTGGGACGGGGTGATGGAATGGAGAAGCTATGGCACAGAGCAGTAATGATCTTTGCATTTTCGATGACTGTGGTGGCAGCCGGGTATTTTCTTACAGGGTTGAACGATCAACTGGCACAGCAAGTGCAATCCGGTGCAGTGGATAATATGTCGGTAGTGGTGCTGGATGCCGGTCACGGCGGTATGGACGGCGGAGCAACCGCTGCGGGGGTGCGTGAGTGTGAGATCAATTTGTCAATTGCCCAAAAGGCGCGCGATTTTTTAACACTGATGGGATACCGTGTGGTGATGACCCGCGAGAACGATACGCTGCTTGCAGATGAAGGCGCTGGAACGGTTCGGGCGCAGAAACGCAGCGATTTGAAAAATCGATTGGAGATCATGGAAGGGACCCCCAACTCGGTAGGGGTGAGTATTCACCAGAACCATTTTTCACAGTCCTATGTGCACGGGGCGCAGGTCTTTTACGGCAAAGCGGACGGCAGCCGAGAGCTGGCGGAGCGGATCCAAAAGAATATAGCGACATATTTGCAGACCGACAATAAACGCAAGATTAAGGAAGCAGATTCATCGCTGTTTATCTTGAATAACAACAGAGCCAACCCCTCAGTGATGGTAGAATGCGGTTTTTTATCAAACCCAAAGGATATGGAAGATCTGCAGCAGGAGAAATACCAGGGTATGCTGGCTTTTTTGATTACCGTCTCACTGATGGAATACGAACACGCCCCGCAGGGATAGCAGCGTAAAGAAAGGAAACAGCATGGCAGTAAAAGAAATAAAAGAGAAAAGTATTTATGTCTGTACCGAGTGCGGTTACGAGAGCGCCAAATGGCAGGGGCGGTGCCCAGATTGCGGTAACTGGAACACCCTGGTGGAGGAAACACGCATTATAGGTAAGGAGAAAAAGGGTGCGCCTGCAATGCAGCGGGAGGCTTCGCCGGTGATGGCATTGGATACTGTTAATGCCGATGAATCGGTGCGGTACCACACCGGCATGGAGGAGCTGGACCGGGTACTGGGTGGCGGCATTGTGCCGGGTGCGGCGATCCTGGTCTGCGGCGATCCGGGGATCGGTAAATCCACAGTACTGCTGCAGATGTGCCGGACGCTGGAGGATGATTTGCAGGTTTTGTATGTTTCCGGCGAGGAAAGCCCCCGGCAGATTAAGCTGCGGGCCAACCGGCTGGGAGTGACCGGGGAAAAGGTGTTGCTGACGGCGGCCACCGATGCCGAACAGATAAGAGAGACGATACTGGAGAACAAGCCCGATATTGTGGTGGTGGATTCCATTCAAACCCTTTCAGTCGCCAGCGTCAGCTCCTCGCCGGGCAGCGTTTCGCAGGTGAGAGAATCGGCTATGCTGCTGATCGACGCCTGTAAGGGACAGGAAATCCCGTTGTTCATTGTGGGGCATGTGAACAAGGACGGCAATATTGCGGGCCCGAAGGTGCTGGAGCATATGGTGGATACGGTCCTTTACTTTGAGGGAGATAAAAACCTGAGCTACCGCATTCTGCGGGCTAACAAAAATCGCTTTGGCTCCACCAACGAGATCGGCGTTTTTGAGATGGGGCAGAACGGCCTGCGTGAGGTGCCGAATCCCAGCGAGGCATTGCTTTCCGGCAGACCATTGGACTGCAGCGGAAGTTGCATTACCTGCCTGATGGAGGGTACCAGGCCCATTTTGGTGGAGATACAGGCGCTGGTGACCAAAACCAGCTTTGGCAACCCGCGGCGGGTGGCTACTGGCTTTGATATGAACCGCACGGCGATGCTGCTGGCAGTGCTGGAAAAGCGCGCGGGCTTTTATATGGGGAACCTGGATGTCTTTGTGAACGCGGCTGGCGGTATGCGGGCGGACGAGCCCTCCGCTGACCTAGCGGTGGCGATGGCGGTGCTGAGCAACCTGCTGGATAAGGTGATCCCCGATGATATGCTGCTGCTGGGCGAGATCGGCTTGGCGGGGGAGATCCGCTCCACGCCGCAGGTGCAGCAGCGGGTAGGGGAGGGCTACCGATTGGGCTTCCGGCGTTTTCTTTTGCCGAAAAGCTCAATGAAGACAATGAACGCGGCAGACTACCCCGAGGCGGAGTTTCTGCCGGTGGGTCAGTTGAGTGAAGCTGTGCGGCTGTTGCGAAACTAACAGAATAGACAAAAATTGACGGTTTATCAGATGGTAGGCCGTCTTTTTTTCGAAAATTTGTAGTTAAAATGCACAATGAATAACAGAAAATTTATGCTGATATGTAAAATCGCATATAAAGATATTGACAGAGGTGGGGGGGCGGAGTATATTGTAATTAAATTGGTCGGCCAACCATTTTAAGCACGAAAATGTAATCCAAGGAAAGGTGCTGCTGAAGGGGAAGAACCGGAGGCGGCAAAAAGGAGGATTTATTTTATGTTGAGTTTCTGGCGTGCAATTTTCTATTCGTCCTTACTAGACCCAATTTTTACGGCAGTAGCCTCTGCACTGGGTGTAACAAAGCAGGTGTGTAAAGAGTACTGCACCAGCGGCGTAATGGAGTATGGTCTTACCATGCTGCTGATTGTGCTGGCGGTCATTCTGGTCATTGTTCTTATCCGTGTATTTGGGCTACTGAACGGCGGCAACCTAAGCGGTAAGTACAACCCCGAGAGCCTGGAAAAGGTGAAGAGCAGTCCTCTTGCGGGCAAGAACATCGTTTTCCTGGGCTCTTCCGTCACCAAGGGCTTTGCGGCCTATGGCAAGTCTTTCGTTGACATGATCGCCGCCCGCACCGGCGCTACCTGTGTGAAGGAAGCAGTAAGTGGTACTACTCTGGTGGACGACAACGCCAAGAGCTATGTGGCTCGTCTGAAGGCGCTGGACCCCAAGACCCCCTGCGACCTGTTTGTATGCCAGCTTTCCACTAACGATGCTACCAAGAAGAAGCCCCTGGGCAAGGTAGCGGTTGCCGGTGAAGCCTATGATACCAAGACCATCTGCGGCGCGATCGAGTACATCATCGACTACGCCAAGAAGACCTGGAATTGCCCCATTGCATTCTATACTAACCCCGAGTATGCTTCTCCCGAATATAAGGACATGGTGGAGGCGCTGTATGCCATCGCCAAGAAGTGGGATGTTGCGGTAATCGACCTGTGGAACGACCGTGAGCTGAACACCAAGGAAGCGAAGAAGCACACCTGCATGAACGACCAGATTCACCCCACTAAGAAGGGTTATGCCCTGTGGACCCCTGTTATGGAAGCGGCCCTTGGTAATGTGGTAGAGGGTAAGGCCGTACCCGCTCGTCCCAAGACCGAGCCGGCTGTGACCCGTGAGGAAGTGGCGAAGAAGAAGAGCGGCCGCACCACCAAGAAGGTTATCCTGCGCATCCTGGCCGCTATCCTGGCAATCATCATTGTAGTTGGCGCCAGCACGGTTCAGCAGCTGTTTGCTGTTACCGGCATGAAGAATGAAGGTAATAGTGATACCTATAATCCTGAAAATGTTACCATGAAGGCTGATAGCCCCATCAAGGGCAAGAAGCTGCTATGGTTGGGCTCCTCGGTATTCCAGGGCTTTGGCGCTCGTAATACCTCCCCGGCACTTTGGATCGATGCGATGGATGGTACGATCTCTACTATTGAAGTTAAGGGCGGTACCTTCCTTGCTTCCATCGACGGTTCTATCGGCGGCGGTGTTGCTGGTTCCATTTCGGCTGACTCGTCCTATATCAACCGTCTGCGCAACCATACTGCCGAGACTGATCCCGATCTGGATCTGGTAGTGGTTCAGCTCTCCACTAATGACTCCAAGGGTCAGTGCGAGACCGGCGTAGTAAGCGACAGCTTTGACCCTGCGACCTTTGATGAAGTAACCACCACCGGTGCGCTGGAAGCGATCATTGCGTACGCTAAGGAAACCTGGGGTGCTCGTGTTCTGGTTATCACCGGCACTTACTTTGAGGATGAAATGACCTATTCCGGCGGACAGAATGCAGAGATTTACAAGACCATGATTGAGCGATGCCATGAACTGGACGAAAAGTGGGGCGATGACTTCACCGTTTTGGATCTGTGGCACAATGATGCGATGTATGAGAATGTTAAGACCGGCGATGCTCTGTGGAGATCCTACATGAGCGACGCGATTCATCCGACCAAGAAGGGCTACCTTGAGTGGTGGGGTCCGTACATTGAAGCACAGCTGTACGAGATGCTTGCTGACTGATTTAGTTAGACATTCTCCTCTTGTGAACATATAGCAAAGACCGGAGCCTCTTAAGGGGCTCCGGCCTTTTGCTGTTCAGCGGCAGCAACCGGCCATGTGGATGAGTTTTTGCAGGCATTCGGCGTGCAGGGTTTCATCATCAGCCAGGCGTTCCAGCAGGGGACACAGAGCGGCATTGCAGCAGAGACGGGCCGCAGAGCGGTAGGCATCGGCGGCATCCAGTTCGGCGCGCATATCGCCCAGCAGCATACAGCAGGGATCGGTGGCGTAATTGACAAGGCCAGCATGCCAGTATTGTTTCTGTGCCGGACGGATGAACTGTGGGTCACCGCCCATCATGGTAATGCACCGGCCCAACAGCGAGATGTGGCGCATCTCCACCATATTGATCTTGCCGATGGCTTCGGCAATTTCCGGGCGGCAGCTGCTCAGGATGGTGCTCTGGTAGCTGTATTGCATGGTGGTGGTTAGCTCGCTGGTACGGCCGGAGTAGAATTCAGTCAGCATGCGCAGATCGGCGGTGTTGTAGCACAGGCATTCCGGCATGGGGTAGCCCTGCGACGCCTGAAAGATCATTTCCTGCATAGAATCACCTCCTGATGGCATCTTATGCAAAATAGCGGAAAGGGGGAACATCCCGCCGGTGCTGAGAATATACTGCCCCAAAAGGGGGAGTGCCGCAGTGAGGATAAAGCACCATGCAAGCAGGCGAAAAATGCAGAATATAAAGTGGGGCAAAGTGCTAGTGCTTCTCAGTCTGGTGGGGGGGATTATTGCACTGGATATGGGCATAAGGCCAATGGTGCGGGAAGCGGCGGCCAGCCAGACGCAGATTGCGGTGAACCGGATGATCCAGCGGGCGGTACTGGAGGTGCTGGAAGAGGACGGGCTGCGGTATCAATCTTTTGTTAGCCTTCAGCAGAACCAAAGCGGGGAGACTACTGCCCTAATCACTGATACTGTGCTGATCAACCGCCTGCAGGGGGAGCTGCTGGAGAAGATATTGCAGACGCTGCAGCAGTACCGTGAACTGAAGCTGGAACTGCCGCTGGGAAGCCTAACGGGGATTCAGTTCCTAGCGGGACGGGGGCCGCTGGTAGCGCTTCAGCTGCGGCCGGTGGGGCTGGTCAAGACCAAGATCATCAATCAGTTTGACGAGGCAGGCATCAACCAGACAAGGCATCGGATTCAATTGCAGGTAACGGTGGATATGCTCTCACTGCTGCCGGGGTATCGCATCAGCAGCCAGGCGCAATGCAATGTGATCTTGGCGGAGACGATTATAGTGGGACTGGTGCCGGATGCCTATACCGAGGTGTATGGCGGCACTGATGACCTGGTGGGCATGATACAGGACTACGGCGCGCTGGTGGGGTGAAATTCATCCCAAAGAAATACCGGGAATTTATTGTATTTGTGGGGCAAAGTTGCTATAATATATAGGTTAAATTGGGGAGGTGTGCAGATGAGCGAGGACATTCGCCGCAAAATGCGGGAGCTGGAAAAGCAGGTTGAACATCATATGCATCTGTACTACGACTTGGATGCGCCGGAGCTGGAGGATTATGAGTATGATCGTTTGATCCACAGCCTGATGGACCTGGAGGAGCAATACCCGCAGTACGCTTCGCCCAATTCGCCGACCAAGCGGGTGGGCGGTAAGGCGCAGAACACCTTCCGGGAGGTCACGCACAAAGTGCAGATGGGCTCGCTGCAGGATGTATTTTCTACCGATGAGCTGCGTGCCTTTGACGCGCGGGTGAGGGAGGAAGTGCCGAACCCCACCTATGTGGTGGAGCAGAAGATCGACGGACTTTCGGTTTCGCTGGAATACCATGATGGGGAGCTGGCGGTGGGATCTACCCGCGGTGATGGTTTTACCGGGGAGGATGTGACCGAAAACCTGCGCACCATTCGCAGCATCCCGCTGCAGTTGCCGGAGGCGCTGCCGCTGCTGGAAGTGCGCGGTGAAGTGTATATGCCCGTGACGAGCTTTAACCGGCTGGTGCGGGAACAGGAGCTGCGGGAGGAGATACCAGCGAAGAACCCCCGCAACGCGGCGGCTGGCTCGCTGCGGCAGAAGGACCCCAAAATAGCGGCGGCCAGAGGACTGGATATCTTCTGCTTTAATGTGCAGCAGCTGGAGGGTGTGACCTGTGAGCGGCACAGTGAGTCGCTGGAGCTGATGCGGCGGCTGGGGTTCCCGGTTTCGCCGGATTACAAGGTATTTGATAACATAGAGGACGCTATAAAACAGGTGGAAGTGATAGGCGAGCTACGCGGATCGCTGGGATACCAGATCGACGGCGCGGTTATAAAGGTGGACCGCTTTACAGATAGAGAGCTTTTGGGCAGCACAGCCAAATATCCCAAATGGGCGGTGGCCTTTAAGTATCCGCCGGAGGAAAAGGAGACGGTACTGCGGGATGTGGTGCTGCAGGTGGGACGCACTGGCGCAGTGACGCCGACCGCGGAATTTGACCCGATAGAGCTGGCGGGCACCACTGTGAGCCGAGCCACCCTGCATAATCAGGATTTTATCACCCAGCTGGGGGTGAATATCGGAGATACCATCGTGGTGCGGAAGGCCGGGGATATTATCCCAGAGGTGATAGCGGTAAAGAACCACCCGGAAGGGACATCCGCCTATACACTGCCCACCCATTGTCCATCCTGTGGGACACTGCTGGTGCGCGATCCTGAGGTGGCGGCTATCCGCTGTCCCAATATCAGCTGCCCGGCGCAGATACTGAGAAGTTTGATCCATTTTTGCAGCCGTAATGCGATGGATATAGAAGGACTGGGAGAAGCGGTGTGTGAGCAGCTGCTTGCGACTGGTTTGGCCAAGACACCGGCCGATCTGTACCGGCTGACCAAGGAAGAACTGCTGGGGCTGGAGGGATTCCAGAAGAAGAAGGCGGAGAATATCCTTTCGGCGCTGGAAAAATCCAAGCACAATGAGCTGGGTGCGCTGCTGTTTGGCCTCGGTATCCGCAATATCGGCGATAAAGCGGCGAAGTTGCTGGCGCAGCGGTTTGGTTCCCTGCAGGCGGTGGAAGCGGCTACGAAAGAGGAGCTGCTTTCCATTGAAGGCTTTGGTGAGATCATGGCCGAGAGTGTTTTGCAATACTTTGACGATGAAAATAACCGTCGGTTGTGCCATGATTTGCTGGCCCTTGGTATGGAGCCGTGGGTGCCAGAGCAGCAATCGGCCGCTTTGGCGGGGATGACCATAGTAGTAACCGGCACATTGCCGAACTATTCCCGTGAGGAGATCCAGGATCTCATTGAGAAAAACGGCGGGAAGGCCTCCGGCAGTGTGAGCAAAAAGACAAGCTATGTAGTGGCCGGAGAAGCCGCGGGAAGTAAGTTGACCAAGGCGCAGAGTCTGGGTGTGCCGGTACTGACGGAGCAGGGATTACTGGAACTGATAGAAAGGGGTTCTTAAAAAATATGGAGATCGATATCAAGAAAATCGCAAAGCTCTCACGGCTGGCCATTGAGCCGGAGCGAGAGGAAAAATTCCAGAAGGATATGCAGAACATCATTGAGATGGTGGAGCGGCTGCCAGAAATGGAGACTGGGGATCTTTCCCCCAAGGTAGAAGACACCATGACGCTTCGGGAGGATGTGGTGGAACCTTCTCTGCCGCGGGATGAAGTGCTGAAGAATGCTCCGCAGGTGGCGGCCGGCTGTGTGGTAGTGCCAAAGACGGTAGGTTAACAAGAGGGAAAGGAAGTGGACAGCATGGAACTGTATAAACTGACCGGCGGCGAACTGCACCGGCTGATGAAAGAGAAAAAGGTTTCCGCGGTGGAAGTGACCGAGGATACTTTTGCCCGCATTGCCAAAGTGGAGAATGGAATTGGCGCTTTCATTACCGCCACTCCGGAGGAAGCAATGAAAACGGCCCAAGCGGTGGATAAAAAGATAGCGGCAGGGGAGGAGCTGCACCCCCTGGCCGGTATTCCCATCGGCATTAAGGATAACATCTGCACCAAGGATATCAAGACGACCTGCGCCAGCAAAATGCTGGAGAATTTTGTGCCGCCCTATGATGCGACGGTCATCACCAAGCTGAAGGCTGTGGACTATGTGATGACCGGCAAGATGAACATGGACGAATTCGCCATGGGTTCCTCCTGTGAGAACTCGGCGTTCCATATCACCCATAACCCCCACGGGCTGGATAAGGTGCCTGGTGGTTCCTCCGGCGGTTCCGCGGCGGCGGTAGCAGCGGGAGAAGCGGTGATGTCCCTGGGCAGCGATACCGGCGGTTCGATCCGTGAGCCTGCCGCTTATTGCGGTATTATTGGCCTGAAGCCCACCTATGGCGCGGTAAGCCGCTACGGCTTGGTGGCGTTTGCTTCCTCTTTGGATCAGATTGGCCCGATGGGACGCAGCGTGGAGGATGTAGCGAACCTGTTCTATACCATCAGTGGACAGGACCCCTACGATGCTACCAGCATGCCAACCCATTATCCAAAGACTGCCGAGGGACTGGGGTATGACCTGGCGGGTCTGCGCATTGGCGTTCCCAAGGAGTTCTATAAGCATGTGGATGTAGCGGTAGGTGCTGCCATTTGGCAGGTTATCCGCACGCTGGAGGCCCGTGGCGCCAAGGTGGTGAATATCAGCCTGCCCAGCACCGAGTACGGCCTTTCCGCCTATTACATCATTTCCTCGGCGGAAGCATCCTCCAACCTTTCCCGTTTTGACGGTGTGAAGTATGGCTTCCGCGCAGAAAACTACACCGACCTGAACGATATGTATGAAAAGACCCGCAGCGAAGGCTTTGGCGATGAAGTAAAGCGCCGCATTATGTTGGGTACTTTTGTGTTGTCCTCCGGATACTACGATGCTTACTATAAAAAGGCCAAGCTGTTCCAGCAGAAGGTGCGTGCCGAGTATGATGAGGCCTTCAAGCAGTGCGATGTTATTGTGACGCCCACCGCGCCGACCGCGGCCTTTAAGATTGGTGAGAATGTTCATGATCCCTTGAAGATGTACGCCAGTGATATCTGCACCATTACTGTGAATATTGCAGGCCTGCCGGCGCTTTCTCTGCCCATTGGCATGGACCATGAGATGCCGGTGGGAATGCAGCTCATTGGGCCGCATTTCTCGGAGGAGAAGCTTCTGGGCATTGCCAAGGAATTTGAGACCCTGCGCGGCGGCCTGTGCAAGGTAGCCACTGTGGTGTAAGGAGGGAGAAACAACATGAAATACGAAATTGTCGTTGGTCTGGAAGTCCATGCGGAGCTGAATACCAAGACCAAGATCTACTGCGGATGCAAAAACTCCTTCGGCTCCATGGTCAATTCCAACTGCTGTCCTATCTGCACCGGTATGCCCGGTACTCTGCCCACCTTAAATAAGAGTGTGGTGGACTATGCCGTGCGCATGGGCTATGCGCTGCATTGCAGTATCAATAATATCTGTAAGATGGACCGCAAAAACTACTTCTATCCCGATCTGCCCAAAGCGTATCAGATTTCTCAGTTTGATATTCCGCTGTGTGAAAACGGTTATATTGACGCCATTGTAGATGAAGAGGGACACACCAAGCGCATCGGTGTGACCCGCATCCATATCGAGGAGGATGCCGGTAAGTTGATCCATTCCGATGATTTTGCGGGCAGCCTGGTGGACTTTAACCGCTGCGGCGTGCCGCTGATCGAGATCGTTTCCGAGCCGGATATGCGCTCCTCCGCCGAGGCAAAGGCCTACCTGGATACCATCAAGGCGACCTTGCAATATCTCGGTATTTCCGACTGTAAGATGCAGGAGGGTTCTATCCGCTGTGATGTCAATGTATCGGTACGGCCGGAGGGCGCGACGGAATTTGGTACCCGTGTGGAGATGAAAAATGTGAACAGCTTCTCCGCTACGGTTCGTGCTATTGAGTACGAAGCCGCCCGCCAGATTGAGATTCTGGAAAACGGCGGGGAGATCCACCAAGAGACCCGCCGCTGGGATGACATCGCCGGGAAGAACATTCTGCTGCGCTCCAAGGAGGATGCCCAGGATTACCGCTATTTCCCCGAACCCGACCTCAAAACCATCTATGTGGAGGAGAGCCGGCTGGAGGAGCTGAAGGCGAGCATCCCCGAGCTGCCCAATGATAAGCTGCTGCGCCTGATGAAACAGTATAAACTGCCTTACTTTGATGCCAATTTGATGGCGGAAAACCCCGATAAGGCGGATTACTTTGAGGCGGTGGCGGCGCTGGGCAAGTGCCAGCCGAAGAATATCAGTAACTGGCTGCTGGGCGATATTACTCGCATTATCAATGAAAAAAACCTCATCCTTGCCGATACCAAGCTTTCCGCTGAGAAGCTGGCGGATATGCTGGCGATGATCGAAACGGGAGAGATCTCCACCACCGCTGGCAAGACGGTGCTGGAGGAGATCATCTTCAGCGATAAGACCGCGGCAGATGTGGTAGAGGAAAAGGGTCTGCGCCAAATGAACGATACCGGTGCGCTGGAGCAGGTCGTCAGTGATATTCTGGCAGCCAACCCCAAGGTGGTAGAGGACTACCGTGGCGGTAAGACCAATGCGCTGGGCTTCCTGGTGGGTCAGTGCATGAGAGCTTCCAAGGGCAAGGGCAACCCCAATATCCTGCGTGAGATGTTGGAAAAGGCACTGAACAGTTAAAAAACTTTACGGATACAAAAAGACGGACTGCAAGGTGTGCAGCCCGTCTTTTTTATCATCGGGAAGAGTTTAGGAGGAAGTCTTTTGCGCTTTGGCCATTTTGGGGATATCGCCGACGCCATCCAGTACAATGCTGGGGCGGTAGGCATAGGTGTTTAGTGTTTCTCGGGTGGAAACACCGGAAAGCACCAGTACTGTGGACATGCCGCTTTCCAAACCGGAGATCACATCGGTATCCATGCGGTCGCCGACCATAACTGCCTCGGCGGAGTGGCATTGCAGCATGCGCAGGCCGGTGCGCATCATCAGGGGGTTGGGTTTACCACAGAAATAAGCCTGCTTGCCGGTGGCCATTTCGATGGGAGCGACCAGTGCGCGGCAGGCGGGGGCGATGCCGTCCTCGATGGGGCCGGAGACATCAGAATTGGCACCGATAAGTTTAGCGCCGGTCATGACCAGGTTGGTCGCTTTTGTCAGAGTATCCAACGAATAGGAGCGACCCTCGCCGACTACAACATAATCGGGGTTAACATCATTCATTGTGATGCCGGCATCGTATAGGGCGTTCAGAAGCCCGGCCTCACCGATGGCGAAAACGGAGCATCCAGGGGCCTGCTCCCGAAGGAAGGCTGCTGTGGCCAAGGCGCTGGTGTAGAAATGTTCTTCCGGGACATCCAGCCCCATGCGGGCAAGTTTTTGATTCAGTTCCTTGGGGGTGTAGCCGCTGTTATTGGTTAGGAACAGATATTCCTTCTTTTCATCCTGCAGCCATTGGATAAATTCCCGTACGCCAGGCAGAATGCGGTTCCCGTAATAGATGACACCATCCATATCGCAGATGAAGCCTCTTTTCTGGTTAAAATCGAGTTTATTGCTCATAAGATGTGATCCTTCTTCCAATAGTATGGAATCATTATACCATTGGTTAGAGAGGAATTCCATCAACAAATTGCAAAATTTACGGCAAGAGAGGCATAAAGAAAACCGTAATTCTTGACAATAAGAAAAGCTGTGGTAGAATACAATTTGAGAACGAGACTCAAATTGCGGGAGAAAGAACCATGAAGAAACGCTTTGTTTTGATACTATTGGCTATTCTGTTATTGTCAGGGTGTGGACCTTTACAGGAGAAGACCGAGAAAATACAGATTGTAGCAACGATTTTTCCTCTGTATGATTTTGCCCGGGAGATAGCGGGAGAGGATGCCGAGGTAAAAATGCTGCTGAAGCCAGGCGCGGAGGTACACAGTTACGAGCCGGCCCCGCAGGACATCATAGCGATACAAAACTGTGATGTGTTCCTCTACATTGGTGGGGAATCGGATGAATGGGTGCGAAATGTGCTTTCTTCGGTGGATACCAGCCGTATGCAGGTATTGACACTGATGGATTGTGTGGATGCAGCCGAGGAAGCCGAAAGCGGCTTTGCATGGAGCGGGGAGGATGGCCATGATCATGATCACGACGGGCATGACCATGGTGACGCAGAGTATGACGAGCATATCTGGACCTCCCCCAAGAATGCCATATTGATGGCGGAAGCCATCGGTAAAGCAATACAGGCAGCAGATAGGGGTAGCGCGGAGTATTATCAAACCCGTACTGAAGAATATACGGAAAAGCTGCGCGCATTAGATAGCGAGTTGACCAAAACGGTGAAGGAAGCAAAGCGTGATTTGCTCATTTTTGCGGACCGTTTTCCGTTCTTATACTTGGCGCGCGACTATGGGCTGGAGTATTATGCTGCCTACCCGGGCTGTTCCTCCGAGGCGGAGCCGAGCGCGGCCACAGTAGCGGCCATTATAGAAGAAGTAAAACAAAGCGGTGTGCCGGCTATCTTCTATATTGAGCTTTCCAACCGGCTGATGGCGGATACCATTGCGGAGGCAACTGGTGCTGAGGAATTGCTGCTTCATTCCTGCCAGAATGTTTCCAAGGAGGAATTCGAGAGGGGGGAGAGTTATCTCTCGCTGATGGAGCAGAATATTAAAATGCTGAAAATAGCACTGAACTAAAACAGAAATAAAAAGCCGACCCGGTATACAGTCGCTGTACCCTTGGTCGGCTTTTTTTTTAGGCTCGCGGAGGGGAAGGATTCTGCAATTTCCAGCCTACCGCCTGCTTTCGTCCACTGATGAAGCGACGATAAATTCCGTCCCGCTCCATCAAGTTCATCAGGTGCTCCTTATTGGACGATTTGTCCTTTATCTCTACCACGAGGATTTGATCGGCGTGGCGGACGGCCTTTAGCCGGTGGGTAATCATAATGATGTTTTTTCGTGGGTCAGCTCTTTTTTATTCTCGGAGTCCACATTTGCCGCAGCCGCTGCGCCCGCACAGCAGTACACACTGTCCATCCGGAATGGTAAGGTCAATATTCTTCAAACTGCCTTCCGAACTGCCCAGATAGGCAAAGGATACATTCCGAAATTCAATCGTTGTGCTATCACCTTCCATATAAACTAGGATATGGGAAGTGCTGCAAACAGAAAAAGCGCCAGCAAATCCACAACACGCATTTGAATGTTGACAAGGCAGGTGCGGAGATTTAGATCCCCAATACCGCGTGTGACGAAAGCAATGGAGAGTTCACCTGCGGCCTTACTGGTAGCGATCAAAAGTGGCATATAGATGCAATTTACCGTCATGCCAGTGTGGATCTATTGAGTTGCCTTTTATTTGCTGGATAGTAGTTATACTGTCTAACAAATAAAGGGCAGTTTGTTTTTATTTTTTAGGCTTATTGGTATGCGGTTGGCCTACTGTTACGGCATGCATAAAACCTGTCCCGGCACCATATGATGCACCAAAGGACAAGGAGGGACCTATGATGTGGGATGTCCAGAAGCTTTTGGGGCAGTTACCGCAGCCGGTTGTCACAATTCTGCGGCAAGCCACGCCGACGCTGCTGGAACAAATGACAGAGATCCGCCTGCGGTCGGGTCAGCCACTGGTGGTTACAGTCGGGGAGCGGACACTATTCCTTTCTAAATCCGGCACAGTTGTACCGGCAGAGCAGGGCTTTATAATACCGCAAGAGCTGGTGCAGGAGACAATGCTTTCGCTTTGTGGACACTCGTTGCACGGGATAGAAAAAACGCTGGAGCAGGGCTTTTTTACAGCGCAGGGCGGGTTTCGTATTGGGGTGTGCATGCAGCCTTATGCTGTGCGGCAGGGACGGGCGCTGTCGCTTTGCATTCGATTGCCAAGGGAAGTTATTGGGGCGGCATCTGATATTTATTCTATTTGGCAGTGTTCACAAGGGTTAATTTTAGCTGGGCCGCCAGCCAGCGGAAAAACCACCATTTTGCGGGATCTGTGCCGGTTGATTTCCTTCGGAGAAGGAAGAACACCCACTCGAACCGTCCTGCTGGATGAACGCAATGAGCTGAGCGGCTGGGATGGTGAAAAATGTGCATTCCAGTTGGGCCCCTGTACAGATATCCTTAGTGGCCTGCCTAAGGCGGAAGCCATTAGGCGAGCCACCCGCACCCTTTCGCCGCAGGTCATTCTCTGTGATGAGATTGCGGATGAATACGAAGCAACAGCTATACAGTATGCTTTTTTCTGCGGGGTCCGTTTTGTGGTCACGGTACATTGTGGTGTGGGGCAGGAGCCATTTTACAACGCTATGGTGCGTAGATTAATGCAAACCGGAGCATTCAGTCATCTTTATCTGCTGGGGCTGCCGGTAGGAGAAGCAAGTGGAACGGTGGTGACAAGGGATGAGTACGATCGCAAAGCTGCTGGGCTCGGTGCTGGTTTTGGGCGGATGTACGATGATGGGATTTACTCTGGCGGGGCGGCTGCGTACCCGACGGCAGTTGGCAGCTCTGCTGGGACGCTACTGGGGAGATTTTCTGCGGCAGATGGAATTAACCTCCCAGCCGCCTGCGCAGATTGCCGCGGCGTTGGCGGAGCGCAGCGTTTATCGGGAATGGACCTTTGCGCAGCAGTTGGCGTCCCAACCGGAGGCGGACTTTGGAATGGCATTGATCGATATAATGCAAAACACGGCGTTGCCGGAAGCATTTCAAAAGGCAATGATGCCATTGGCAGAGGTGCTGGGGAGTACGACGATGGAAGTCGAGAAACAGGCACTGATAGGGGCGCTGATGGCTCTGCGGCAGGAGGAAAAATACTGGACAGAGCAGGAGAACCGACAGGGGACGCTTTTCCGACGGCTGGGAATGCTGGGTGGATTGGCGTTGGTGGTCCTGCTTATCTGATGGAGGAAACAGCATGGAAGTGGATCTCATCTTCAGAATAGCGGCGATTGGTATTATCGTATCGGTGCTGTACCAGGTGCTGCTGCGCTCCGGCCGGGAGGAACAGGCGATGCTTACCTCCCTGGCAGGGCTTATCGTGGTGCTTACCATGCTTATCTATGAGATCAGCGGTCTTTTTGATACCGTCAAGGAAGTATTTGGGCTGGTGGTACTATGGAAATTACCGCTTTGATCGTTCTGTGTATTATCGCAGCACTGCTGGCGCTTTCGCTGCGGGGGCAGCGGCCGGAGTTTGCTATGCTGCTTTCCTTGGGGTGTGGACTCTTTGTGCTGCTGTATCTGTTGGGGCAAATGAAGGACATCTTTTCCGGCTTGGAGGATATTCTATCCGGACTTTCCGGACAAAGTGAATTGACCGCCATCATCTTAAAGGCATTAGGGGTTTGTATTGTGGCGGAATTGGGTAGCCAGTGCTGCCGAGATGCCGGAGAAACAGCGATTGCTGCCAAGGTGGAGCTGGCCGCCAAAGCAGCATTAGTGATGATGAGCATGCCAGTATTTGCTTCGCTGCTGGAAATGGCCGGGGAGCTGCTGCGCCTATGAAACATATAGTTAGGCTTCTGCTTGCGCTGATTCTCTGCGGGTGCGTGGTACTTTTTCCGGTGCGGGCGCAGACTATCGATCCTGCCGCTGAGGTGGAGCAATATCTTGCGGGAGAGGACATGACCGCTGTAAAGGATGCTATTCCGCCGGAAGTGGCGGAGCAGATGGAACAGCAGGGGATCAGCTCTTTTTCGAAGCTCATTTCCATGCCGGTGGAGCAAGTGTGGAAGATTTTTACTGACGCATTTAAGGAACATCTGGGCGCTCCGCTGCGAGTATTGCTTTCGCTGGTCGGCGCAGTGCTGCTGTGCAGCCTTGTCAAGGGGATTGGCAGTTCGCTGGGCAGCGGTGTACACCAGGTGTTTTCCATCATTATGACGGTCTTTGTCATTTCGCTTCTCATTCGTCCGGTCATCGAGTGTATTTTGTCACTCCATACTGTCTTTGCGGATTTCTCCCTGTTTCTCACAGTGTATATCCCGGTTTTTGCCGGAATCATGACCACAGCAGGCCAACCCATGACAGGTGCGCTCTACAATGTGCTGCTGTTTGGTGCGTGCCAGGGGATCAGCTCTCTGCTGCAGGCGGCATTTGTGCCTGTTATCAGCTGCTATCTTTCTTTGGCTATTGTTACTGAAGTGGTTCCGCAGATGGGACTGGCCGGGATTGTTTCGGGCTTCAAAAAGTTGATTACATGGGCATTGGGTCTTACCATGACGCTGTTTGTGGGGCTGTTGTCTCTGCAATCCGCCATAGCGGGTGGCGGTGACAATGTGGCGGTCAAGACTACAAAGTTTATGATCAGCAGTCTGATCCCTGGAGTGGGCGGCAGTCTTTCGGAGCTTTTTATGGCGACACAGGGGTGTGTTCAGCTTGTTAAAAGTACCGTTGGCGCGGCCGGGATAGCGATTGCTGTGCTGACCTTTTTGCCGGTATTATTGCGGGTGACACTGTGGCAGCTGGTTACGGCAGCGGGTGGCATTGTGGGGGAAATGCTGGGTGCTGGAGAACTTTCTCGTTTGCTTAAATCGGTTGGCTCGGCACTTTCGGTCATGCTGGCCATTACCCTGTACTATGCCATGCTGTTTATTGTTTCCACTTCTCTTATGATACTGGCCTTCAAGGGAGGATAAGCTATGCAGGCAATCCAAAACTGGTGCTATACCATATTTGCGGGGGTGCTTTTTTCCGGCATTGTACTGCTGCTTACCCCAAGTGAGCGATTTCGGCCATTGATGCAGCTTTTGCTAGGGGCTTTTTTGCTGGTTTGTATTTTTACTTGGTGCGGCCGGGCTAATATCCAATTGGAGATGAATATGGAAGAAGCGGAGCGGTATAGGCAGGAGATCGCCGGCCGAACAGAGGACTACTTTATAGAACGGATCAAATATCTCTCACAGGAGGAACTGGAGAAAACGGCAGAGGAATATCTGTCCGACTATGGCATAAAGCCGGGGGAATACCAAATATACATGGAAACAGAGGAGCACTCGGATAGCGCAGAGGGGGTCTATTTACTGCTACGGCTGCCCGCACGCGTGATGGATCAATCTTTGACCATTAGCCGAGCACTGGGCTACCAACTGGGAGTGGATGTGAGGATAGAAACCTATGGAAAAGATGCGGGATAAAAATGGGAATCCTGAGAAAAAGTCCTCCAGGACCACGCTGATTATGACCGCGGGACTGCTGGGGATCCTGCTTATTGGGATAGCGCCGATGCTGAAAACGGATGGTGCTAAAAAACAATTTCAGCAGGAGACAGTTCCCTCGGCAGAAGAATATGCCGCCGCGCTGGAAAGCCGCCTGGAGGGAATCCTGGGGCGCATTGACGGGGTAGGGGAGGTCGAGGTGATGATCACCCTGAAAAGTGGCTACACCTACACCTATGCTGTTACCGAAAAGGTGAACAGCGATGTAAGCGAAGAATATAAAAGTGATGATCAGCGAAAATCCCAACAGAAAAACACCACCGAGCAAAGCTATGTTATGGTGGAGGACGGCGGCAGCCCCCTGGTCACGGCGCTCAATGAACCAGAGATCAAAGGCGTAGTGGTGGTGTGCGCCGGAGGAGGAGCCCCCAAGGTGGTGGCACAGGTTACCGCGGCGGTAAAAACCGCGCTGGATATTTCCTCTGCTAAGATTACCGTTTCCAAGATCAGCTCCGGCGCCGCCGGTCACTGATAGATTAAATCACAGAGCCTACAAAAAGGAGTGCATAGCAAGATGAAACTTTCCATCAAAAAGGGCCATATTGTACTGGGGGCATTGGTGCTGGCGCTGGGGGCGGCGGTGTACCTCAACTGGGATTACATGAAACAGACCGACTATGTGGCGGCTGGAAATACCAATCAAACCACCAATGATAATGAAGGAACGGCCAATTACGGGGATGCCTATTTTGTATCGGCACGACTTTCCCGTACACAGTCCCGCGATGAAGCAATGGATGCCCTCAAGTATATGCTGGAGGATTCTGCTATGGAGGAGGGGGCAGCTGCTGTATTGGCACAGCAAGCGCAGTCACTGGCCAAGACCATCGAGACCGAGGGCAAGATCGAGAACATTATTAAGGCCAAGGGTTTTACGGAATGCATGGTTTACCTGGATGAAGATAAGGTAGATGTCATTGTGCAGAGCACTGGACTTACCGATAGCGAGGCCGCGCAGATTATGGATGCTGTAATGAGCGAGGTGGAGGTAGAGGAAAGCAATGTTTCCATCATTGAAATAAAGTAGTTGCCACCGGGCAAAAATATTGCTATAATATAAAGGTATTAGTCCTAACATAGGAGGTGCAACACTTATGGAATATGAAAACACTGCCGGCAGTCTGAAGATCTCCTCCGAGGTCGTGGCTTCGATAGCAGAATATGCAGTAAAAGAAGTAGAGGGTGTGGCGTGCCTTGCCCCCATCGTTTCCAATATTGGCGGCTGGCTGCTGGAAAAGCAGACCATTAAGCCTATTTCGATTCAGATGAACGAAGGCAAGGCAACCATTGACATCCGTCTTTTGGTGGAGCCCAATGCCAAGATCCCCGTCCTCAGCCGAAAGCTGCAGGAGGCGGTGAAAGATGCCGTTCAGAGCATGACCGGTATCGAAGTAGCTACTGTGAACCTTTACATTGCCGGTGTTTCGGTACCCCGTACCGCCAATACCGCTGAATAAGAGCTCGATTCGACAGCCCTCTTAATAGCGTATATATTAAGAGGGCTGTCTTACTGAATGGAGGACGACAAAATATGACCAGACGCGAAGCCCGTGAGCAGGCGCTTTCCATGATCTTCGAAATGAACTTCAACGATAACTCGGTGGATGAAATGGTGGATAACGCCCTTATCTTCCGGGATGAATCGGTGGATGAATACGCGGTCCAAATTGCCCAGCAGGTGCGCTTGCACTGGGAGGACAACCTTTCCGCTGTGGAGCAGTACAGCAAAAAGTGGAAAGCAAACCGTCTGCCCAAGGTTTCGCTGGCCATTCTTATGCTGGCCATCACTGAGATTGCTTATGTCAAGGATGCCCCGGTCGGCGCTGTTATCAATGAGGCGGTGGAACTGGCCAAAAAGTATGCTGGCCCGGAGGATGCTTCCTACATCAATGGCGTGTTGGGCGGTTATGTTCGTGGAACGATGGGCGAAGCAGCTCTCCCTAAGGAAGCCGAAGAATGATAGTGGGGAGTGCTGCGGCCGGTGGGTGGCAGGCTCCCTTTTTGCAATAAACCCCAATAATGCATGGAAGGAGGTGCCATCATGCCGACGCAAATCATCAAGGTCTCGCAGCTTAATCGCTATGTGAGGGCTCAGTTGGAGGAGAATACACTTTTGGGTGATCTCCTTGTCAAAGGAGAACTTACCAGTGTCAGCTGGCGCAGCAGCTCAGGGCACTTCTATTTTACCATTAGTGAAGGCGGCGCCTCCCTGCATTGTGTGATGTTTGCACGCTATGCCGGAAGACTTCCTTCCTTTCCGGAGGAGGGCAGTACCGTTATTGTACGGGGGGCAGTTACCCTGTATGAACGGGACGGGCAATATCAACTTTCTGCTTATGATATCCAAAACATGGGACAGGGAAGCGGCAGCGCTGATTATACCGCTCTTCGGCAAAAGCTGCTGGCTGAGGGACTCCTTTCCACGGAGCGCAAACGCAAAGCACCTCTCTTTCCGCGGGCCATTGGCGTTATTACCTCTGCAGAAGGCGCTGCAGTGCAGGATATTATCACCGGAATGCAGCGACATAATGATCTGATTCCGCTTATACTTTATCCTGCCACGGTGCAAGGCAGTGCAGCAGTAGAGCAGATTCTCTATGCCCTGCACTGTGTCATAGCCGAAAATCGCTGCGATATCCTTATCATTGCTAGGGGCGGTGGCGCTTCCGAAACGCTTGCAGTCTTCAATGATGAACGCCTACTGCGGGCAGTAGCGGTCTGCCCAGTGCCAGTTATTTCGGCGGTCGGACATGATGTGGATATTACTCTGCTTGATGAAGTTGCTGATATCCGGGCTGCGACCCCAACGGCTGCTTGCCAGTATTGCTGTATATCCAAAGTGGAACTTTTGGCGGAGCTGAATACTGCTAGGAGCGAATTGCAGCAGGCGATTAGCCGTCGCGTGACTATGGCACTGCAGCACACGGCTTCGCTCCAGCGAGTATTACGGGCTCGTTCCCCTATGGTGTTGTGGAGCAAAAATCGCCAGCGCCTGGCCTATCTTACTCAGTTGCTTCAGGGCAATATGCAGTACGCCCTGTGGCGGATGACCCAGCGGGTTGCTCACCAACGAGGCCAGTTGGAACTTTTAGATCCCGCCCTGCCGGTGGAACGGGGCTATACCATTACTTATATGGTGCGGGAAACGGACAAGATACCGATTTATACCTGTGGGAAACTCCGCCCTGGGGATCCCCTATTGACCCGCTTGAAGGATGGAGAAGTTTTCTCCACAGTAACAGCCATTAATATCCGAAAGGAGTAACTATGGCACAAAAAACACTGGAAAATGAGCTCAAGGAGCTTGAAAATATTGTTGCCCGCCTTTCATCGGAAGAACTTCCGTTGGAGGAAGCGATTGCCCTTTACACCAAGGGCTTGGAGTTGAGCCGCAGCTGTGATGCGTTGCTGGCCGCTGCCCGCCAGACAGTAGAAATGGGAAAAATGCAGCTGGAGGACGAAATCAATGACCTGGAATGAGCGTTATCCTACCTATTGCAGCATGATAGAAACCACCCTGCCGCAATATTTACCCTCGGTGGAGTTGCCGCAGGGTAAGGTGAGCGAAGCAATGGCATACAGCCTTTTGGGGGGTGGCAAGCGCGTTCGCGGTTGTCTTACCCTGGCGATGTGTGAGCTGTGCGGTGGCGATGTGGAAGCTGCTCTGCCACTGGCCTGTGCCGTAGAGATGATTCATGCCTATTCGCTCATCCACGATGACTTGCCCTGCATGGATAATGATGATTTGCGCCGCGGCAAGTCCTCCTGCCATGTTCAGTTTGGGGAAGGCATCGCTCTTTTGGCCGGGGATGCCCTGTTGACCCACGCTTTTTCGGCAGTGTCCTCCGCCTATTTCAGCGGCAGCCTTCCGGCGGAAACTGTTCTGCGCTGTGTTAACCAGTTGGCATGTGCGGCTGGGGTAGAGGGTATGATCGGCGGCCAGGTGATAGATACCATGCCGGAGGAAGTGCCCATGACCCCAGAGGAGCTGGAAGCCATGCACGGCATGAAAACCGGAGCGCTTATTCGAGCTTCGGCAGTGCTGGGGTGCCTTGCCGCCTGTGCCCCGCGGGATGTCATCCTTCAGGCGGATCTATATGCAGCCAAAATTGGCCTCGCGTTCCAGATTGTCGATGATATATTGGATGTGACCGAAACCAGTGAGGAATTGGGCAAATCCGCCAGCGATGCTGAAAATCACAAGACCACATATATCACCCTGTATGGCGTGGAAAAGGCCCGTGAAATGGTGCGTCGATTAGTGTTGGAGGCTGACCTAGCTGTAAAGGGCACAATGCTGGATGATGAAATGCTGTATGAGCTGGCTGATACCCTGGCTAAGCGCAATCACTAAAGAATAGGGGAGAACCAGAACTATGACAGAAAAGACAAGACTGGATGCTGCCTTGGTGGAACGCGGCCTTTGCACTGGCCGCGACCGTGCAAAAGGTATCATTATGGCGGGCCAGGTATATGTCAATAACCAAAAGGCGGATAAGCCCGGCATGACCATTTCCCCGGAGGATCAAATTGAAGTCCGGGGCGACCAGCTGGCCTATGTCAGCCGAGGCGGCTTAAAGCTGGAAAAGGCCATGAAGGAATTTGGCCTGCGGTTGGATGGCTGTATTTGTGCCGACATTGGCGCTTCCACCGGCGGCTTTACCGATTGCATGCTGCAAAACGGCGCCGTCAAGGTCTATGCTATCGATGTCGGCTACGGACAGCTCGCATGGAAACTCCGCTGTGATGAACGAGTTATCAATTTGGAACGCACCAATATCCGCCATGTTACCGAAAAAGAGGTACCGGAGCTGCTGGATTTTGCTTCGGTTGATGTTTCCTTTATTTCGCTCAAGCTGGTGCTGCCGGTCCTGTATCGGTTGCTGAAAGAGGGCGGCGAAGCTGTTTGTCTCATCAAGCCCCAATTTGAAGCCGGCCGGGAACTGGTTGGGAAAAAGGGCGTGGTACGGGAAGAGAGCACTCATGTGATGGTGGTGGAAAACGCTCTTTCCTTTGCAAAGGATAATGGCTTTACACCTATCCATCTCACCTTTTCGCCGGTCAAGGGCCCGGAGGGTAATATCGAATACCTTATGCATCTCAAAAAAGGTGAGTATGAGAGCGCCTTGCCCATACCGGCGGAAATCGTCCGCCTTTCTCACCAAACACTCAGCGAATAACATACCGGAAAGGAGGACTGCCGGTTGGATTTCTTTCTAATTGCTAATTTTTCCAGGGAAAATGTCCCGACTGTCACCTGGGATGTTTGCCGTGAATTGGCTGCGCGCGGCTGTGGTGTTTTTGTGGCGCCTGTGCCGGGGGCGGTCTATCCACCCAATGTGCAGGTGATCGATACGGAATCGTTTTGTGCTCATACTGGTATGATCCTCTGTATCGGTGGGGATGGCACCATTATCGATGGGGCGCATTGCTCGGCGGCGTATGGGCTGCCGGTGCTGGGCATCAACGCCGGCAGATTGGGTTTTTTGGCTCAGGTGGAACCGGAAGATGCTGCCAAGGCGTTTGATCGTATCTTAGCCGGGGAGTACACAACTGAAGAACGCTTTGGTATCTCACTTACGCGTCAGGGAGAATCTGGTGAAGAGCTTATGGTGTCCTTTGCCCTCAATGACATCGTGTTCACCAAGCCGGTCATGACGAATATTATTGATCTTACCATCGACTGCGATGGCCGCCGCATGAATTCTTATTTGGCAGATGGATTGATTCTATCCACTCCAACCGGTTCTACCGCTTACTCGCTTTCGGCTGGCGGCCCGGTCATTGATCCCGGTCTTTCCACAATCTCTATTGTTCCCATTTGCCCGCACAGTGTTTCCGTTCGTCCCATTGTGGTTTCGGCAGGGCGCAGCGTCACCATTCGCAGCCATCAGTCTATGTGCGCTGTGGTGGATGGCCGAGAACGCATTGAATTGCTGCCGCAAACGGCTGTAACGGTGCGTAAAAGTGATAAAGCTTCGCGTTTTGTTTCCTTTGGGGAACACGAATTCTTCGAGATCCTGTCCCACAAATTGCTGCAAAGGGGTTAAAACAGTATGAAAGCAACACGCCACGCCAAAATCCTGGAGTTGATCCAGAATCATACCGTTACCACACAGGAGGAGCTTCAGTCCCTGTTGGAAGCGAACGGCTTTTATGCCACCCAAGCTACCATTTCCCGCGATATCCGCGACCTTCGCCTGGTCAAGGTGCTTTCGCCCAGCGGCATTTACTACTATACGCAAAGCAATACCGCACCGGCTGATACCCTGCAACTTTCCGGTGATTCGGTCTTTATGCGCAGCATCCGTTCAGTGGATTGTGCCGGTAATATCGTTGTCATCAAGACACATTCCGCGATGGCTTCCGCTGTGTGCGAGGCAGTGGATAATAGCAGTCGTCCGGAGATCCTTGGTACCATCGCAGGGGAGAACACCATCTTTGTTTTGCTTAAGACCGAGCATTTTGCCGATGAATTCTGCACCCATCTGCGGGAACTTATGAAAAAGAATCTTACCCGCTAAAAAACTGTCACAATGCCACTAGAGAAAGGAGCTCCCCATGCTTTCTCAGCTTTACATCGAAAACATTGCCGTCATCCGTCAGGCCACCATTGATTTTCAGCAGGGCTTCCATGTCTTCACGGGCGAGACCGGTGCCGGTAAGACCATCCTCATCAGTGCTATCAATGCCGTGCTGGGCGGACGGACCTTCAAGGAGATCATCCGCACCGGGGAGACCCGGGCCACTGTTTCCGCACTGTTTACCGAAATTTCGGAAGAACTCTGCAAAAAGATTGAAGTACTTGGCTATCCATTGGAGGATAACCAGCTTTTAGTTCAGCGGGAGATCGACCTTTCCGGTAAGGGGCAGTGCCGTTTGGATGGCCGCCCGGCTACTGCCGCAATGCTGCGGGAAGTTTGCTCACTGCTCATTGATATCCATGGTCAGCATGATAATCAGGAGCTGCTCAGTGCCGAAAAGCACCTCGGCTTTTTGGATAGCTTCGGGGAATATCCGCAGGAGCTTGCGGCATATACCGCCGCCTATGATAAAATGTGTGACTGCGCCGCCCGTCTGGACAAACTGCAGATGGATGAAAGCTATAAGCTGCAGCGCATGGATATTCTTCAGTTTCAAATTAAGGAGATCGGCGATGCCAAGCTGTCCGATGGGGAAGAGGAACGACTGGTTGAGCAGCAGAAGCGCATCCGCAATGCCGAGCGCATTACTGAATCGCTGGGGGCAGTTTACACCTTGCTTAATGGCAATGGAGAAGAAATGCGCGGTGTTTTGGAAGCATTGGAGGAGGTCTCTACCGAACTTGACACCGCGGCTAAGTACCTTACGGAGTTTGGGGGATACAGTGAAAAGCTCAGCGATGCCTACTATATGTTGGAGGAGCTGGGCAGCCGTGCCCGCGATACGCTGGAGGACGCTGATTTTGACCCACGCCAGCTGGATGCCATCGAATCTCGCTTGGATACTATCTATAAGCTTAAGAAGAAATATGGCAATTCTATTGCAGAGATTTTGGAATACTTCGAGAGAATCAGTGAAGAATATCAATCGCTGGAGCTTAGTGATGAATTGACTGCCCATCTGCAGCGAGAGCTGGATGAAGCCAACTTGGTGCTGCACACTGTGGCAGAGGCCTTGACGGCTTGCCGTCTTGCTGCTGCAGCGGAGTTTTCCGAGCGAGTAGAACAGGAGTTGGCCTATCTTGATATGGCTGGTGTTCGGTTCTCCATTACCCGCCGGGAAAAGCCCTATGGCCCCACTGGCGCTGATGAAATGGAATTCATGATCTGTACCAATACCGGTGAGGAAGCAAAGCCTTTGGCCAAGATCGCCTCCGGCGGTGAGTTGGCGCGTATCATGCTGGCCATCAAGAATGTACTGGCCGAAAAAGATGGCATTGGTACCATCATTTTTGATGAAGTGGATACCGGTGTTTCCGGTCGCGCCGCGCAAAAGATCGGTAAAAAGCTCGCCGAAGTCGCACGCCACCGTCAGGTCATCTGCGTTACGCATCTGGCGCCAGTCGCGGCCTGTGCCGCCCACCACTACCGCATTTACAAAACGGTAGAGGACGGGCGTACCTTCACCCGTGTGGAGGAGCTGACCCGCCCGCAGCGGGTGCAGGAATTGGCCCGTATTATGGTGGGAGAGAATATCACCGATAGTGCCCTGAAGAGCGCTGAGGAGATGTTGGAGTCATAATTCTATCTTGCTTATGTGATGCCGCCCTTGCCCGGGGCGGCTCGCTTTTTGCCGAAATAGGAAATAACATATCGATCCAGTTACAAAGGCTCCATAAAATCAATGGACAATTCCAAATGTATTGCGCAAAATGTTCGATATCCTGCGTCAAATGCGGGATGTTACATTGAAAAATGCAGGAAGTTGTGGTATAGTATTTCTATTAATTTATAAAAAATCACCCCAAAGGAGGGAACCGATACGATTCGATTCTTCTTTACGGCGCTGCTGTGCCGTGTTTTAAGCGCTGTTGGCGCGCTGCTGGGCGGCGGCACCGATCTTCCCGGGCGTATTGCTCTGCGTCTGCATCCCCATGTCATGAAAAAACTGCGCTTTTCCGGCCGAGTTATTTGTGTTACCGGCTCCAATGGAAAAACTACCACATCCAATCTCATTGCCCATGTGCTGCGCAAAAACGGCTTTACCGTTATCAATAACGCGAAGGGCTCGAATCTGACCGCCGGCGTAGCTACCACTCTGCTTTCCGCTTGTACACTGGGCGGTGTTGTTCGTGCCGACTATGTAGTGCTGGAGGTAGATGAGTGCTGGTCCCGCTTTATCTTCGCGGAGATTCCCGTGGATTATTACCTTGTGCTTAACCTCCTGCGGGATCAGGTGGTGCGTAACGGCAACCCGGATCTGGTATTTGAAAAGATTGCTGAAGCGATTGCCAAGCGCCCGGATATGACGCTGATCCTGAATGCCAATGAGCCAATCAGTCAGAATCTTGCCGGGAACTATCATACTGTATATTTTGCTATGGATCGCACCGAGCGCTCCACCGATCACTGTGTCAGCGGCACCAATGATTGCAAGATCTGTCCGCGTTGTTTCCATCCGATGAATTATGAGTTTTACCATTACAATCATTTGGGTAAATTCCATTGCTCTCACTGCGATTACGGTTCCCATCAGCCGGATTTCTTCGGCACCGATGCCGACTTTGCAGGCAAGTGCATCACCATCAATGGTACGCCCGTCCATGTTACCTACAATACCACCTTCAACTTCTTTAATACTGTGGCGGCAGCCGCTGTTTGCTGCACGGCCTCCGGTATCAGCGTGGAACAATTTGCGGCAGGCTGCGCCGATTTCCATGTGGCGAAGGAGCGGCTGGATGACTTCAAGTTTGACGGTCGCCGCACCGTACTGATGATGACCAAGCAAAACGCTGCATCTCTCGATCAATCCATCAGTTATGTGCTGGAGCAGCCGGGAGAGAAGAGCATTGCCTTGTATATCAATAATGTCATTTATATGGAATATAAGGATGTATCCTGGCTATATGATGTAGCATTTGAGCGCTTAAAGGGTAAGGTGGAGAAAATCCTATGCACCGGCAACCGTGCGCTGGATGCTGCTGTATGTCTTAAAACAGCAGGATTTGATGATAACACCCTGTTGATGGAGACCGATATGGCCAAAACAAAGGAAGCCTTCCGCAAGACCAAGGGCGACATCTATATTCTTGCCGCATCCGCCTTTGGCAACGAAGGTAAAATACTGGAGGAGCTGAAAAAATGAAACACATCAGAATACTCCATCTTTACAGCAACGCACTTGATCTTTACGGTGACTACAAAAACCTGACGGTACTGCAGCGCCGCATTGCCGAAACCGGCAACACCTCTGATATCACTGAGATAAATTTGGATGAAGTTATCGACCCCACAGGCTATGACTTCGTTTATATTGGTCACGGTAAGGCTCGTAACCTTGCTGCCGTAGCACCGCACTTCGCGCAGTATGGCGACACGATCCGCACGGCCATTGAGGGTGGACAGGTATGGTTTGTTACCGGCAATGCCAGAGAACTGTTTGGTCAAAGATTTACCACTCCTACGGGGGAGACGATGCCGGGTATTGGTCTCTTTGATTACACTGGTGTAGAGACCAACAAGGTTTTTGTAAGCGATATGCTGGCGCAGCCCGTCTACGATGAAAACGCAAGGATCTATGGCTTTATCAACCGCACTGCCTACCTGGTAGGGGAGAACCGCTACCCACTGTTTACAGTGCTTTCCGGTTGCGGCGATGGAGAGACCCCGGATGGCAAAGAGGGTACACTCTATCATAATTTCTTTGCCACATGGGCCATGGGTCCTATGCTGGCCCGCAATCCTTCCATGCTGCGGGAGCTATTGCACCGCCTGCTGGGAGAGGATTACCGTGAGTGCGATATGAGGCTGGAGGAAAAAGCGTTGGCGCTGGTTACGGCCGAATTTGATAAGAAATAAAGGAGGACACAGCATGAACGATAATCGGAGCGGTGGGGAAGGCCTGCAAAGAAAGCTCTCTCCACTGAATGTATGGGCACTAGCCCTAGGCAGTATTATCGGGTGGGGTGCGTTTGTTATGCCCGCCAATACCTTTTTACCCAATGCCGGGCCGCTGGGTACTCTTATTGCTATGGCTTCGGGCGCCATCATTATGGTCGTTATTGCCCTCAATTACAGCTATATGATCAACCATTTCCCGGTAGCGGGTGGCGAATTCACCTTTACCAATGCCTCGTTTGGGCCCACCTGCGGTTTTTTGTGCGCGTGGTTCCTGGGCCTCTCCTATCTTGCCATCGTGCCCTTGAATGCTACTGCTTTGGCGCTCATCGGCCGTAATCTCTTCCCAAATCTGACCCAGTGGGGCTATCTCTATTCGGTGGAAGGTTACAGCATTTACGCTGGTGAAATTCTGCTGGCCATCATTGCGTTGGCGCTTTTTGCGGTATTCAGCATCCGGGGTGTCAGCGTGGCTGGCAAGTTCCAGACTGTCCTAGCGCTTTCTCTGGTTGGCTGTGTGTTCCTGCTGGCGATTGCTGCGCTGTTCAGCCCGCATGCTTCCGCTTCCCATTTGGCGCCCGCATTTACCACAGATGCCACCGGTAAGTCTTCGTTGGGCGGTATCCTTGCTGTGGTAGCGGTCGCGCCTTGGGCATTTGTTGGGTTCGATTCCATTCCTCAGGCTTCGGAGGAGTTCAATTTCTCCCATAAAAAGAGCCTTGTTATTATGGTTCTTTCCATCCTGTTCGGCGGCGCTCTTTATGTCATCCTCAATACCATCACGGCCGCAGTCCTGCCCGAAGGCTATACCAGTTGGGTGCCTTATATTGCCGATTGCGCCAAAGATACCCTGCCCGAAAGCCTTGCCGGCTTTACGGCGCTCCCCACCTTTAATGCGGCCCGTCTGATCCTCGGCAAGCCCGGTCTGGTTATTTTGGGCATTGCGCTGTTCTGCGCTGTACTTTCCGGCATCATTGGCTTTTATATGGCTACCAGCCGTCTTTTGTACTCCATGTCCAAGGACCATGTCCTCCCGGGCTGGTTTGGCCGCCTGCACCCCCGCTATAAAACCCCGATGAATGCCATCCTGTTCATCATGATCATTTCACTGTGCTGCCCATGGTTTGGCCGCACTGTGCTCAATTGGGTGGTAGATATGTCCTCCATCGGTGCCGCTATTGGATATGGTTTTACCTCGGCCGCCACTTTGGTACAGGTTCGCCGCAATAAGGATACCTCCGCATGGATGACCATAAATTCCATTTTGGGCGTCATTTTTTCGCTGTGCTTCATAGCACTGCTTATCGTCCCCAATCCTTGGGCATACCTGGGGCCGCAGTCCCGTATCGCGTTGGTTATTTGGACTGTCATGGGTGCTGCATTCTTCCTCTACACCCGGCGGAAGAAAGCAGCGGAGAAGGCCATCGACGCTTGACATTGGCGGTAAGTTTGTTATAATAGATAAAAAATGAAACGCGAAGAAGGAAACCGAGTACCTCTTTTTTAGCCTTTCCAGAGAGCCGGCGGTTGGTGCAAGTCGGTAAGGAGGAAAGCAGGGAAATACATTCCGGAGCGGTGGCCTGAACAGACGACAGTAGGGCACGACGGGGTGCGACCGTTACATCGCAGAGGTCTTTCCATAGGACCTATCAAGGGGCTTCCGGTAACGGCAGCCCGAACCAGAGGTGGTACCACGAAGTCCATTCGTCCTCTGTCCGTATTGTAACGGACAGAGGATTTTTATTTTATTAGGGAAAAAGAAAAAAGGAGATAAACTATGCAGATTTATGAAGAGCTGGTTGCCCGCGGACTTATTGCGCAGGTTACCAATGAAGAAGAAATCAAAAAAATGATCAATGAGGGCAAGGCAACCTTCTATATTGGCTTTGACTGCACAGCCGATAGCCTGACGGCCGGTCACTTTATGGCCCTGACGCTGATGAAGCGCCTGCAGATGGCAGGGAACCGTCCCATTGCCCTCATTGGCGGCGGTACCACTATGATCGGTGATCCCTCTGGTCGCACCGATATGCGCAAGATGCTCACCGCGGAGGACATCAACCACAATGCCGAATGCTTCAAGCGTCAGATGGAGCGCTTTATCGAATTTGGCCCGGATAAGGCCATCATGCTCAATAACGCTGATTGGCTTCTCAAGCTCAACTATGTGGAGCTGCTGCGTGAGGTAGGCGCCTGCTTCAGTGTCAATAATATGCTGCGCGCTAAGTGCTACGAGCAGCGCATGGAAAAGGGCCTTTCCTTCCTTGAGTTCAACTACATGATTATGCAGTCTTATGATTTCTACTACATGTTCCAGCATAATGGCTGCAATATGCAGTTTGGCGGCGATGACCAGTGGAGCAACATGTTGGGCGGCACCGAGCTGATCCGCCGCAAGCTGGGCAAGGACGCCCATGCAATGACCATCACTTTGCTTACCGATTCTCAGGGCCACAAGATGGGAAAAACTGCCGGCAACGCCGTTTGGCTTGATCCCAATAAGACCAGCCCCTTCGATTTCTACCAGTATTGGCGCAATGTTGGCGACAGCGATGTGCTCAAGTGCATTCGCATGCTTACTTTCCTGCCGCTGGAGCAGATAGACGAGATGGACAAATGGGAGGGCAGCGAGCTGAACCGTGCCAAGGAGATCCTGGCCTACGAGTTGACCAAGATGGTACACGGTGAGGAGGAGGCAGAGAAAGCGCAGGCCGCAGCCAAACAGCTCTTTAGCGGCGCGGGTGATAGCGCCAACATGCCTACTACCTCCCTTACCGCTGCTGACCTCACCGATGGAGCTATTACGCTGGCGGATCTGATGGTCAAGGTGGGGCTTGCCCCCTCCAAGGGCGAGGTCAGACGGCTGGTACAGCAGGGCGGTGTCGCTGTCAATGATGTAAAGGTAGATAACTTTGCAGAAAGCTACGATGAAGCGGCGCTCCGTGCCGGCCTTATCATCAAGAAGGGCAAAAAGGTCTTCCATAAGGTCGTGCTGGAATAATGCAAAATGACACAAAATGTTTCACGTGAAACATTTGTTCTTAATTGACTGATCCACAACCAAGAAAAGCTTCCCTTCCAAATGAGTGGAAAGGGAGCTTTTTCATGAGGAGAAGCGGTAATCTGATTACTGCTTTTTGTGGGTAAAGAGCCGCTTCCACCACGGCTGCGGGGCAGGCAGGTAACCGCTCTTAATGAAATACCGCAGGTAACTTTGCAGCAGAGCTGCATCCACTGGTTGGCATGCAATGCCGCTGCCTTCGAGCAGCCGATCGGTATTGGCAGTGGAAAAGCGTGCCTGGTGAACACCGAAGCGGGCAATCATATCCTCGCCGGCGGTGTGCTGGTCAGTAAACAGGCAGGAGAGAATACGCAGAACATTTTCCTCACTGGTGGTGGCAGTCAGGCGTTGGCACCATTCCCCATAGGGCAGCAGTTCCAGCGGATAGCCTGCTTTTTTCATCAGAGCGGTCATCTGCCGCAGCGGCATCAACCGGTGATTAAGCAGATTGAAGGCATGTCCGCAGCATTCATTCCGGAAGGAAATATGAATAAGCGCATCGGCGACATAGTCTACCGGGGTCAGGTGCAGGTTTACCTCCACATCCGGGGCGGCGCCCAGTTGTACGCAGCCTACCATGGAGCGACTGATGAGATCTTCCAGCTTCCAAATGCCGGTGGCAAGGGTACCGGTGATATCACCAGGGCGATAGACCGCTGCCCGCAGGCCACGCTGCCTGGCCAATTCCACCAGCTTTTCGGCTACCCATTTGGTCTCGGAATAGCCGAGGAAGTAGCCATCGGGAGATTCTAGCGGATCATCCTCCATTACAGTGCAATCGAAATGACTGGGGTTATCGTATACACTGTAGCTGGAAACATAGTGGAAGTATTTCGGATGGCCTTCGCAGGCCAGACGCAGGCATTCGGCGGTGCCCAGTACATTGGCAGGCTTCATCTGCCGGTAGGGAAATACAAAATTGAGCACAGCGCCATTATGATAAACCGCATCGACCTCTTTGGAGAGGAACTGCCAGTTTTCTTCAGTCATGCCAAGGTGGGGCTGGGTCAGATCGCCCGGCACAGCGTGCAGATAGGCAAGATAGGAATCCTGCCAGCACTCGAACCGCTTCATATTATTGATGATGCGCTCCAGAGCCTTTTCGGGTGTGGCGGCCCGGGCATGGCAATAAATTTTGATCCCATGATCCTTCCGCTGCTCGATGAGAGCCCGAATGAGATAGGCCCCTAAAAAGCCGGTAGAGCCGGTGAGGAATACGGTGTGGCAATCCTGCGGCTGGTAAGCATATTCGCCATGTGGGGCAATTTCTGCGGGCAGAACACACTCTGCATGCAGATCAGGTTGGAAATCCCGCTCCCGGCCGGAAAGCAGCGCACTGAGATAGGCGGAAATGCCAGCTACGGTTGGTTCGGCTGCAATGCAGCGGATATCAATATTGATGCCCAGGTCCTGTTCCAGGCCGCATACCAGCTCCATCATGCGCAGGGAATCACCGCCGAGGGTGAGGAAGCTGTCATTGGGACCGAAGGAGACGCCAGGCAGGACTTCCCGGAAAATGGCGCTGATAATGGGCTGGATCTGCTCCGGGGTAGCATTGGGCGGGAGTTCGATTTTTGGCCGGGGGGCAGCGGGTGCGCTCTGCTGGGGATCTGTGGCATTACCGCTGCTTCGGCTACTGTAAAGGAGGGGCAGCCGGCCGCTTTCGTACAGGGTATGGGTCGCCAGTGTTTTGATCTTACGGTTATCGGTGCGGGGAAGACTGCCAGCCGGAGTAAAGGCGACATCCCAGAAGGAGAAACCGAAATTTCGGGCTGTCAGGCGGTTGACCTGGGCGGCAATGGCCGCATAATCCGCATTGGGAGTGGACTCGGCACAGAGGATGGGGTGTTCGCCTTCCGGAGAAGGCAGGGAGAATACCGCGATAGCATCGGCGGGGAGCGGAACGCCTTCCTGGCGAAGCAGCAGGGTGATATCACCGGGGAAGATATTTTTGCCGCTGATAATAATCATTTCCTTGATTCGTCCGGTGAGATAGAGCTGGCCCTCATACAGAACACCCATATCGCCGGTGCGGTAGAACTGGCCATTATAACCGGCGATGACCGTATGAAATCTCTTGGTTTCTTCTGGATTCTGCCAATAGCCGGCACATACGCTGCTGCCCTGAATGCAGATCTCGCCGATTTCACCGGGTTCACAGGGGGTGCCATCCGGGCGGATGGCGACCAGGACCATATTGCCGGCAGGCCGGCCAACGCTGACAATGTTCTTTTCTCCAGTGGGGGAGGGAACGAAGCGGCCTTCCCGGTAGGATTCCAGATCGATATGTTGGCAGCGGAAATCCCGGCTGGCCAATGTACCAACACAAACACACTCCGAAAGTCCGTAACCGGGAGCAAAGCAATCCGTTGAGATATGGAACAATTCACAGAACTTGTCCACAGTGGCGGCATTTACAAATTCGGAGCCATTAATGAGGTGGGTGACATGGGAAAGATCATACTTTTTGGCTTCTTCCGGAGAGATGAGTCGGGTACAAACCTCATAGGCGGAATTGGGCGCTGCGGTGATATTTACCTTGTAATCGGCGATGACCCGCAGCCAAATGGTGGGCCGGGCCAGGAACTGCAGGGTGGGAATAAAGTAAGAAATGCCAGTATCGGCAATGACTGGCAGAAAAATGGCCACGATGAGGCCGATATTGTGGTAAAAGGGTACCCAGGAGGCAAGATTGTTCTTAGTGTGCTGGAAATCGAAGATCTCCAGGCACTGACCGATGCAGCCCATGAGGTTTCCATAAGTGACCATAACGCCCTTTGGCGCACTGGTGGAGCCGGAGGTATACTGCAAATACAGCAGGTCATCGGCTTCATGCGGAGTCAATTTGCCCAGGGGTGCGGGTTTTACCTTATCGGAGTAGATGCGCTTGAGTGTCACAACATTGAGGAAGGCTTTTTTGAGCAGTGAGCCGGTCACATTGGTATCGGCCTCCTTTTCCATGCCTTCGTTGGAGATGAGAAAGCGAGGTTTACAAGATTTGAGTACCGAGACAAAACGGTCCAGCTTGCCTTCATCAATGGGAGGCGGGATAACGGTAAAGATCACCCCAGCGATCATACAGCCCCAAATGGCATAGACGGTTCCGGCATCCTGCATGGAAAGGATAATAGCGCGGTCACCGGGACGGGCGCCCTTTTGACGCAGCTCCGCGGCCATATCCATAGCATGCTGCCATGCTTCGCCAATCGTTATATAGTGGTGAACATAGGGCTCGCTTCCGCAATCCATAAAGTCATACATCGGCCGTTCAGGGTTCTGCGCGGCATCCCGCATGAATTTTTCCAAAATACCATCCATTATAGCCACCTCCATGGGAAGATTACCAATATTTATTAGTTGGCTAATCAACCAATATACTAAGGATAGTAAAACACTTTTTGGCGAGAATGTCAACAGGATCGTAGCAATTTTGCTAACATTCCGCAAATTTCCGGAAAAATATGCCATTGGAAAAGAAAAAACTCCCGACAGAGGACCGCTTTGTATCGGGCGGTTCTACTATCAGGAGTGCGGGACTATTATGATGGGTTATTCTTTGGGGGTGATGGCGCCGCTGCGGTAGGCCTCCAGCAGTTCCTGCAGATCGGCTACCCGGCGGGCAATGGCCTTACCGTCGTCGATATCCCGGATGAGCTGGCGGCGTGGAAATTTTTCTACCACGCGTACCTCGGAGTGCATATCTTCATTGTTACGCATGGCCTCGCTGATATTGATGGGATGGTGCTGGGCCAGCAGCAGCTGGTGGGAGTTGCTGACCAGGGTATAGCCGCAGCCGCCGGTGACGGAATTGAGACGCTCATTCATGCCGCCATCAATATTGATGACACGGCCATTGGCCTTGACAGGAGACTCGCCGGCTTTGACCGGGACATGGCCGGTGATGATCTTGCCGTGGACGGGATCGGCTCCGAATTCTTCCAGAATGCGGATGGCGGTGGTTTCCTGTTCAATCCATGTGTAATAGGGGTCTTTCTCCTCCTTGCCGGCGGTATCATCCGCAATGAAATAGCGCTCGAAGGTGGCAATCTTATACTTACCGCTTAAGGGAGAGTGGGTGCCGCACCAAAGGTACCACATGAGATCCAAAGAGTTTTTGCGTAGCTCGGTATGGCGGGGTGCGTAGGAGGCCACCCGGATGATATGGTTATAGGCTTCCAACATGGCGCGTCCGGCGTACTTTTTGCCATTGATGGTGGAATAGTGCAAGGTGCCGTCCTCATTCATGGGGATACAGCCATGATAGAGCAGATAGCCATTATTGACCTTATAGATGGAGCCGTTATCCAAAAGAAATTTAAGATGACGCTGCATCCGGATACTATTGCGGAAGGAGAAGGCCAAATCGTTCATGACAGTTTCCTCCTCCGGAGAGAGACGATAGGGGTCTTCCGGTGAGAGGGTGGGGAAGTGGGAATCCTTGAGGTCATACCAATGACCGTCGATTTGGATACGGTGGGTCTTGGAGTCCATCGTTTCCCAGAAGAGACGGTGTGACATGTGATATTCGGGATGATCCCGCAGGATGCGGCCCTCCAGCTTGAACTGGATGACCGAGATGGCCTTGTGCACCTTGGCGGTGAGTTCATCATTTTCCCGGCGCTGCTTCAGTTCAGTTTCCCGCTTGCTGTGGCTGGGCAGAAAAAGAGTGCAGGGATCATCACGGTAGGTTTCCAGCGCAAACTGGGTGAGAGGGCGCAGGTTAATGCCGTAGCCGTCCTCTAGAGAATCAAAGTTATTGTAGCGGATGCAGTTGCGCAGCACATTGGCGATGGAGGCCCACTGGCCCATAGCTGCCGCCATCCACAGGATATCGTGATTGCCCCACTGGATATCGACATTATTATACTCCATCAAGGTATCCATAACCTTATGAGCGCCGTTGCCGCGGTCGAATACATCGCCGACAATGTGCAGTTTATCAATGACCGCGTGCTGGATGAGCTCCGAAATGGCGATGATGAAAGCATCGGCACTGCCAATTTCGATGATGCTGTGGACGATATTGTGGACATAGGTGGTGCGGTTGTCATCCTCATCAGCTTCGGAGTAATTGAGCAACTCATCGATGATGTAGGCAAAATCGTGGGGCATGGCCTTGCGCACCTTGGAGCGGGTGTACTTACTGGTGGCCTTGCGGCAAACCTGCACCAAATGCAGCAGGGTGGTGGTGTACCAGACCTGGTTTAGTGAGCCATGAGCTTCCTTGAGGAGTGCCAACTTTTCTTCCGGGTAATAGATGAGAGTGGCCAGTTCATCCATTTCGGCAGTGGACATTTCCTCCTCTGAGAAGCATTGGAAGATCTTGCGTCGGACGGAGCCGGAAGCATTTTTGAGAATATGAAGAAAAAGGCGGTATTCACCATGAATATCGCTGATAAAGTGTTCGGTGCCTTTGGGCAGGCCGAGGATGGCATTTAAGTTGATGATTTCGGTAGAGACCTGGGCAGGGCTGGGAAACTTTTGAGAGAGAAGCTCCAGGTATTGCAGTCGTTCTTCGGTCAGGTTCAAGGGATCGCCTCCGTGGGGTAGTATGTTTTATTTTATTATAAAGCAAACGCCCCACGGTGGCAAGCAGAATTCAGCAGAGTCCGAGTTGTTTCGTCATAGTAAATTGTTGTTGCAGTAATGCAAGGTGCCCCGGTTCTATGAGGGAAAGTGGCATGCGGCAGCTGCCACAAGGGAAACCAACAAGCGGCATGGCAGCTTTGACAGGGATGGGGTTGACCTCGCAAAAGAGGGATTTCATCAAGGGAAGAAGGGAATAGTGCAGGGAACGGGCTGCCGGTAGATCGTTCTGCAAGATCGCCTGACAGAGGGCTTCGGTGCTGTGGGGAAGCAGATTGCTGAGGACGGAAATGCAGCCGTGGGCTCCCAGGGACATCAGAGGCAGGGTGAGGTCATCATTGCCGGAATAGAGGGGGAGAGTATCACCAAGTTCCAACAGGTGTTGATGAATGAGGCTAAAATCGGTACTGGCTTCCTTAAGGCCGATGATATTATCAACTTTGGAAAGTTTCCGGCGGCTTTCCATATCGATGGTCACCCCGGTACGGGACGGAACATTATAGAGGATGACCGGGAGCGGTGTGGCGGATGCCAGCCGCGCGAAATGCGACTGTAAGCCCTTGGGCGTGCATTTATTGTAATAAGGGGTGACTAGAAGCAGGGCATCGGCACCGGCCGCCGCGGCGGCCAGGCAGTTCTGTTCGGCACGGGCGGTGTCATTGCATCCGGCTCCAGCGATGACCGGCACCCGGCCAGCTGCGGTTTTGGCTACAGTTTGGATGACGGTAAAGCGTTCCTCATCAGTGAGAGTAGCGGCTTCTCCCGTGGTGCCGCAGGGCACCAACGCTGAGATACTGCTTTGGATCTGCCATTCTGTAAGGCGGGAGAGAGTTTCTAAATCCAAAGAGCCATTTGGCTGCATTGGGGTGACCAGTGCCGTGGCTGCCCCGCGGAATAGAATTTGTTTCATATGAAATACGCCTCCTTTCATCCTTAGTATATGAGAGGGAGTAGCGTGTCATTAAAATGGAACGAAAAAGAAGCCGATCACTGAAAATGACCTGCTTCTTTTAGATGGAATATTCAATGGGATAGTACAGCGTTTAATGTCTGGTGTTCCTTTGGGGCTTCGTTTCGTTTGTAATGAACATGGCATCGCCAAAGGAGAAGAACCGATAGCGTTCTTTAACAGCCTCATGGTAGGCATTCATGATGTGATCGTACCCTGCAAAGGCAGCGACCAGCATGATAAGGGTGCTTTCCGGCAGATGAAAATTAGTGATAAGGGCATCGATGCATTTCCACTGGTAGCCGGGATAGATGAAAATATCGGTATTATCGCTGCACTCGCGCAGTCCTTTCCTGGGAATATAGGCAGATTCCAGCGTGCGGCAGCTGGTGGTACCTACGGCAATGACACGGTGGCCAGTGCGTTTGGCCTCATTGATGAGATCAGCGGCCTCCTGCGAGACCCAGTAGTGTTCTGAGTGCATATGATGCTGAGTCACATCGTCTACCTTCACCGGACGGAAGGTGCCAAGGCCAACATGAAGTGTCAGGTAAGCTATCTTTACACCTTTCTCCTGAATTTTTTGCAGTAGTTCTTCGGTAAAATGTAGCCCGGCGGTGGGGGCGGCAGCACTGCCCAGTACCTTATTGTAGACAGTCTGGTAGCGTTCACCATCTTCCAGCTGTTCGGTGATGTAGGGCGGCAGCGGCATGCGGCCAACTTCCTCCAGCACCGCAAAGATATTATTGCCATCGTATTCAAATTTGACCCGACGGTTTCCGCCTTCCAGGATTTCCAGTACCTCGGCGTGCAGCAGCCCATCACCGAATACAAACCGAGCGCCGATCTTGGCCCGTTTGCCAGGGCGCACCATCGTTTCCCATTCATCATTGCCCAGCTGTTTTAGAAGCAGGAATTCAATGGCACCATCGGTGCCTTCTTTTTTGCCAATCAGACGGGAGGGCATGACACGGCTGTTATTGACCGCCAGTACATCACCTGGGTTTAGGTAGTCAATGATATCGGTAAACACATGGTGAGAGATCTCGCCGGTTTCCTTATTCAGCACCATCAGGCGGCTGCTGTCCCGACGCTCCAGCGGTGTTTGGGCGATGAGTTCCTGCGGCAGGTCGTAATAATAGTCGGATGTCTTGGTCATCAAACGGTCTTGCATCTTTTTACCTTCATTCCATAGTGTTTTACATTTCAGCCTATTATAGCACACTTCTTCTGCCGGTACAACCGCAAAAGAGCGGGGCTTTGACGGGTGCTGGCCCAAAAGCAATACCATTGGTGGGGGAAACATTTATTCTAATGAGATGACCGGTGCTCAGGATGCCCAGACGGCACATCAGGTCACAGAGGATATTCTTGACCTGACCGGTATGACCCGCATAGTCATTACACATATGCTGGAGGAGGCACTGCTGCGCCGGTATGATGGTATCCTGGCTATAAAGAACGGCACAATGGAGGAATGCGGTCACTTTGATGAGTTGATGGCAAACAAGGGGTATTTCTACGCATTGTTCACCGTTTCGCAATGAGGTGAGAGTATAATCAAAAGCAGGACGACTGGAAGTGGTCATTCTGCTTTTTCTATTTATTAAGATTTGGCGAATGGTATTTTAATTGAAAAGGGCACACTATTATGGTATGATATATTTGTTTTATCAGACGGGCATTATTATTGGCATAGGAGAAACTGAGTGAAGAAACACTGGCTGCTGCTTATTTTAATTGTGGCGATTTTTCTTTTGCTGTGCTGGTCACTGTGGTGGAGCAACTATGGACTAAAAACAGTACGATATACCGTTGGCGGTATGAGTTTGCCGGAAGGCTTTAATGGCTATCACATCGTACAGCTTTCTGATCTGCATAGTGTGTCCTTGGGAGAAGAGAACGGTCGATTGCTGAAAGCGATTCGTGCGGAGGAACCGGATATCATTGTAATGACCGGCGATATGGTGAGCCGTTATGATGAGGACTTTAGTGTGACATTGGCGCTGTGCAGTGCACTGGCGGAGGAATATCCGGTCTACTATATCCGTGGGAACCATGAGGAAGGACTGGCCACCGCCGACTGGGAAAGCTACCGTGCTGCGTTGGCAGCATCCAGAGTACAAGTATTGGATAATGAAACGGTGCAGCTTACGGCGGAAAACGGCGACAGAATCAACCTGACGGGACTGTGGTACAAGCTGGATTATTACCACAAGTATGCCAGCCACTATCGCCCAGTGACGGAGGAAACGATGTATACCATACTGGGAGAGGCACCGGAGGGGTATAATATTCTGTTGGCGCATAATCCAAACTATTTCCCGGTATATGCTTCGTGGGGTGCCGATGTGACCTTCTGCGGGCATATCCACGGTGGGATGGTATGGCTGCCGGTACTGGGCGGGATTCTTTCTCCCGAGACGATCCTGTTCCCGGAATATGACGGCGGAATCTACCAAATAGAAGATAAAACGATGATCCTGAGCCGGGGGCTGGGACGGGGACGAATGGGAATTCGGCTCTTTAACCCGCCGGAGCTGGTATGTGTAACACTGACAAGAGAGGAATAAAAAGAATGTATCAACTGAAACTGACAGAAGGAGCAGCCCGGCGGGGAGCGCTTACCACCGTACATGGTACGGTGCAGACGCCGGCCTTTATGAATGTGGCGACGGCGGCTGCCATCAAGGGCGGTATTTCCGCTTATGACCTGAAGGAGCTGAAGTGCCAGGTGATGCTGTGCAATACCTATCACCTGCATCTGCGACCTGGTGATAATGTGGTGCGTCAGCTGGGAGGGCTGCACAGGTTTACCGGTTGGCAGGGACCCATCCTGACCGACAGTGGCGGGTTCCAGGTGTTTTCGCTTGCATCGCTACGGCATATCGAGGAAAAGGGAGTGACCTTTGCCTCCCATATCGATGGACATCGTATTTTTATGGGACCAGAGGAGAGCATGCAGATCCAGTCGCATTTGGGTTCTACCATTGCAATGGCATTTGATGAATGTATCGAAAACCCATCGCCCCGGGATTATGTGCAGAAATCGGTAGCACGGACGATCCGATGGTTGGAGCGCTGCCAAAAGGAAATGGCCCGGCTGAACAGCCTGGAGGATACTGTGAATCCACACCAGCTACTGTTTGGCATCAACCAGGGCGGCACCTATGAGGATATTCGGGTGCAGCACATGAAGGATATTGCTGCGATGGGACTGGACGGCTATGCCATCGGTGGACTGGCAGTGGGCGAGAGCGCCGAAGAGATGTATCATATCATTGAGGCTGTGGAGCCCTTTGCCCCGAAGGATAAGATCCGTTACCTAATGGGTGTTGGTACACCTGTGAATATCTTGGAATCGGTACACCGGGGTGTAGATCTTTTTGACTGTGTGATGCCAAGCCGCAATGCCCGACATGGCCATCTTTTTACCTGGGAAGGGATCATTAATATCCAAAATGCTAAGTATGTAACGGATGACCGCCCGGTGGATGCCCTTTGCGGGTGCCCATTGTGCCGTAACCATACCCGCGCCTACTTGCGCCACCTGATGCGTGCCAATGAAATGCTTGGTATGCGGCTGGCTGTGATGCATAACCTGTGGTTCTATAATACACTGATGGAAGAGATAAGGTTAGCACTGGATGAGGGACGGTTTGAGAGCTTCTACCGCGAGCATGTGCCAATACTGGGTAAGAGAATATAAAAGTGCGGAATAGAACAATATTTTCTCCGGATTTTACTTGCAAAATGACCGGTAATTCTCTATAATATTTGTTAAAGACTTTTTTGGAGGATAAAACAATATGAACATTGCTTTTCTTGAAACTGCTTCTGGCTCCGGTTCCATGTGGTCTTCCATCATTATGATGGCTTTGATCATCGTTGTATTCTGGTTCTTCATCATCCGTCCCCAGCGGAAAAAGGATAAAGAAACTGCCAAGATGCGCAGCGAGCTGCAGGTAGGCGATGAGATCGTCACCATCGGCGGCATCATTGGGATTATCGTCAGCATGAAAGAGGATTCCCTCGTTATTGAGACCGGCAGCGACCGTTCCAAGGTCCGCCTGGCTCGTTGGGCCATCAGCGGCAAGAACACCACCGCTGAGCCGAAGTAATTTCTTCTAAAATATCGCCTCCCATCATAGGATTGAACAGACAATCCGGATGGGAGGCGTTTTTATGCCCAAAAGCAGGGAGAAAGGCCACGGGGTGAAGGGGAGCGGCCCGCCGTTGCGGGAAATTGCGATAAGCGCTGGAATGGGTTCTGCTGTGGTGCTGGCATTGTTGACGGTATTTGCCCTGGTAATGAGTGCGCAGGATATTCCGGGCGGGTTGACCGCGCCGATGGTAACGATCACCCTGGTGGTTGGGACCTTGGCAGCAGGTTACCGCTGCGGCCGGCAGTTGCGAGAGAATGGCATCGTGAACGGAGCACTGACAGGCGGAATGATGTACCTGGTGCTGCTGGCAATTTCCCTAACAGTTCCGAGAAATGAGGTGGGTCTGCTGGCACTGTATAAGTGCCTGCTGATGCTGGTGGGCGGCGCCATAGGGTGCATCCTGGCAGTAAACCACCGCAGCAAAGCAAAGATGAGCCACCCCAAGCGGCGATAACAAAATGTGGAGGATGAAAAATGTTGCCGAAGAGAAAGAAAAGTCATTATCCAGTACCTGGGCGGCGGGAAAGCCTGTGGAAGAAGCGTGGGACGACAATTCAGTATCTTTTATATTTTGCGGCAGGGGTGCTACTGGGCAGCATAGCAGCGGTGTTGTGTGGGGCAGAGTCTATCCCATGCCGGATCCTGGTGAATCAACTGCGGGCTATACCGGAACAGGGCCTGTGGGCATTGTGGCGTGAGCGACTGCTGTTTATGGCGATTCTGCTGCTATACCTGATGATCGCAGCGCGGTGCCTATGGGGGAATTTAATGATTCCGGTGGCACTGGTGTTGTATGGAATAGGGCAGGGAATAGTGGTCAGCTTTTTGCTGATGTTGGTGGGTTTGGGCGGAATCGGATATATTTTGTTGGGGATACTTCTGCCAAGGACGGTGCAGTTGGTGGCGCTGATTTTGATGTGCAACTTGGCGCATAGCCGCTGTGAGCAGATGAGCGGGGCAGAAGGAAACGGACAGACGGCGATGTGGATACTGAGCGCTTTGCTATTGGCTGGAGGGGGACTATTGGAGTCGACAGTAAAATGGAAAATGATTGCAGGGATTCTATCGTAGCAAAACCCCTCCCGGTTTGGGAGGGGTTTGCGCTGTATGAGTACCATTGAGGAGGAGCTAGCTTACTTTTCGTTCTTGTCCTTCAGAACATAGTTGAGGATAAGATTGAGCAGTACACCTGCAACGACCGCGATGAACACGGTGGAGGTGCAGAGCATATTGAGGAACGCCGGCAGGCTCTTGGCCCAGGCGCTGTAAGTAGAGGCGCAGTGGTAAGGCAGCATGATGGCCAGTGCCAAAGTAGTACCGGCTACCAAGGTGTTGCGCAGGGAGCGTTTATCGCTGATGATGGAATCAATGCCGGAGAACATAATGGTAGCGGCAGAGATAAGGAATACAGCACCGATAACAGAACGCGGAATGCCGGAAAGAATATAGGCCAGCTTGGGGCACAGACCATATGCCAGGAAGATTACGCCAGCGATCTGAGTGACGCGGCGGGAGCATACACCGGTAGCGGAAATGATGCCGATATTCTGGGTGTAGCTGGTGCAGGGCAGACCGCCGAAGAAAGCGGAGATCACGCAGCCAAGACCCTCGGCAAAGATACCGCGGTCGATGTGCTTGATGCGATAGACCTCATCGCAGGCAGCGCAGGTAGCGGCGTAGTCACCAACCGATTCAAACATGGAAGCAATATAGCCGGAGAAGCCGCCGACGATAGCGGCACCAACAAAGGCGATGGTGGAACCGCTCTGACCTTCCAGACCAGTGTAGGGGAACAGCTTGGGCAGTGCGAACCAAGGAGCATTGTGAACGGCTTCCCAATTGAACACGCCAAGAGCGGAGGCGCCAACAACGCCAACAATGATAACGGTGATGAGAATGAAGCCCTGGGAAAGCAGACCTTTGCCACCGCGGAACTTAAGAACCAGAGCCAGCAGGAAGGCTACAGCGGCCATGATGAGGCTCTTAGCATCCTGAGAGGAGAAAGTCCACTGAACAGCGATACGGGCAGCTACATAACCGATAGCTGCTACTACGGAACCAACTACAACAGGGGGGAGGAACTTGCGGATCTTGCTCATAATGCGGGCGCCGCCCAGCAGAGTTTCCAGTGCGCCGCCGACAATGACGGAGCCCCAGACAGCGGGCAGACCATAGGTAGCGGCTACGCTGCCCATGGAGGAGGCGAGGGAAGCCGACGGGCCCTGAACAATGGGCAGGCGGTTACCAATGGTAGTTTGGATCAGTGTGCAGATACCCATGACCAGGAAGCATGCGCTGATCATGGTGGGCAGAACGGTGGCAGCATCCAGACCGGCCAGGGAGACAAACATACCGCCCCATACAAAGGGGGTAAAGTCTACCAGAGTAATCTGGACGGCAAAGTAGAGAGATTTCCACCAGGGCTTGGGCACATCTTCAATGCCGTAGGTGATCTCAATGTTGGATTCGATGGCTTGATCGAATACCGGCTGTTCAGGCTGATACATAGTGACTCTCCTTTTTTCTCTATACATTTTTTGACCTAATGTGCCGTCGGTTTTCGCCATTATCCCTGTGAACACCTTGGTCAAGTAGTATATTAGCACTTGTTTTTTCCATTCGTCAAAGCGAAAAATGTAATATAATGGGCATAATTTTGTTGCATTTTAACATCTTAGCTACGCAAGTTGCGCATTTAGGCTATTAAAATCAAGGAAAATAATAATTATATGCACAAAAAGCAAAAAGAATTGAGGTAAAAATTGTTTATTGTGGATAGTGCGTAAAAAGTGATAACATAAATTGATTTAATTTATCGATTCATCTATAATATGATTAAGAGAGTAGTTCATTTTTGAGAACTTTGACGGAGGAAGCAAATGAAAAAGCAGAAAAAGCAGCCACAGCTGGAGAGCCAGAATCTGATCCTTTATCCGCTGCTGCCGGAACAGATGAACCTGCTGAGGGATGATCCGAATGAATTATGCAGGAGCCTTTCTTTGGTGCCGGATGATTATGCCAAATACGGCGAATGGGTCATGTTGGCAGAGGAGCAATACCGTAAAATGATGGCGGATCAGGAGTATATGTCCTTTTATACGCTGTGGATCATCACCGAGAAAGAGGACAAGCACCTGGTGGGATATTTGTACTTTTTGGGACGACCCAGCGATACCGAAGCGGTGGAGCTGAACGGGTTTATTAAGCCGGCGTACCGCCGAAAAGGCTATATGACCGAGGCCCTGAATACCCTGCGTGGGTGGGCCTTTGCTAATAAGAGTGTGACCATTATGTTGGCACACCCGCAAAGGGATGATGAGATATTCCACGGGCTGCTGCGTAAGAGCGGTTTTGGCCACTGGGTGGAGCATGAGCATGAGAAGTCTCCTGCTGTAGAGGTATGGTGCAGTGAAAAGAAGACCCGCGCTATGGTGAAGGTGGGGCTCCTGTTGGGTCTTGGCCTGGGTGTTGTGGCTGGCTCGGCCTTTGGAATCAGCCGATGGATCACCGCATTAGCAGGCGGCATCTTGGGCGTTGCCGTGTGTACTGTATTTGATGTGAGAGAATCCCGGAGAAGATATGCTCTGCTGAAAGCGGAGCAGCAAAAGCCGTAACTTGAAATAAGAATAAAGAGAAAACATAAGGTGGCAATTTAGGCCGCTAAGAGAGAAACCAATAACATTCAAGAGGAGAAATATGGCGACAATATACGATATTGCGAAGGCCAGCGGCGTTTCTGCCACCACGGTCTCCCATGTTCTTAACCGGACAAGGTATGTGAGCCCGGAAATTACAGAACGGGTAATGGCTGCGGTAGATGAGCTGGGCTATGAACCGCTGCGCTGTCGCAACAGAGGAGAGGAACCAACAGCGGCCAAGCGCGGCTGTATGGGTCTTATCATTGACCGGCGGTTGCTGACGGTATGTGGCTGCCGTTCCTATGTGCGGATGTCCGGACGGTATGAGTGGATCACGATCTCGGTAGACGGAGCACTGACAGAAAAGCAGCTGCATAGATACATGAAGCAGTATCGCCTGAACCGAGTATTGGTGCATCAATCGGTGGAGTATAAATGCGGTGATAGAGCGATAAATCCTGTGGAACCGGGCAGCATTCTGCTGCTGAATCAAAGTGTACCGCCGGAGCGCACCGACCAACGCCATCTTGCATTGGATTATGAGGGTGCCATGCACCTTGCATTGGAACATCTAATCCGGTGCGGGCACACCAATATTACTGTGGTGGGAGGAGATTTGAACCGATACTGTCAGGAGCAGATCCTGCGGGCGTTGGAATGGTGCAGTAAACGCTATGCAGTACGCCTAAATCAGGATAATATAATATGGCTGGGCGGAGAGAAGAGCTCCGGACTGCCAGAGCAGGAAAGCCTGGGGACCGCTGTGATTTCGGTGGGTGTACCGGGCATTATGGCGGTAACAAAATATTGCTTTGCCAGTGGACGCCGCGTACCGGAAGACTTCAGCTGGATCGCCATTGATGACGACGACTATATGCAGGGCTATAATCCTGCGGTAACCTATGTCCGTTTAGATCCAGAGGTGTTTCGTAGTGTTTTGGAGAATAGCAGTGGGCCTGATAAAAGGATCGTTTCTTCTCCAGCACTGGTGATCCGTCATTCTACCAGTGTATTGCCGCGTGATCCTCAGGGACAACCGGCCAGCAATGAAAGTGCTGTATCATTAACCACAACCGAAAAAATGCTGATGCAGAAGCGTACCGGTCGGATTGGAGTCTCTTTTGCACAGGCGGAAACACTTTATTCCCAGATGATTTTGCAGGGGATAAGGGAGGTCGCCACAAATTTGAATATGGAGCTGCTGCCGGTACAGGATGCCAGAATGAACAGCGGGGTAGAAAAGAATCAACTGGTGTGGTTACTGCAAAACGGTGCGGATGCGATCATAAGCGTTTCCAATGATCATAGCGGGATGGTGGAGACCTTTCAACGGTTAAAAAGGGGTAGCGATATCCCATTGATTTTGGGATCACATCTGCCGATTGATCTGCCTGGATCTGTGTTCCACTGCTGCATTACCACCAATGATGAGGAAAAAGGGCGGCAGGCGGCGCAATTCCTGGCGGAGCAGATGTTGTCACGGCAGATGCAGCGGTTGGTAATGCTGGTGGATAAAAACACAGCAGCGGGTGCTCAGCAGTGTGTCCGAGCATTAATTACCGCACTGCATGGTGACTATCCCAGAATACAGGTGTTAGAGCAATTAGAAATCAATGATCATTATTCTGTGGATGATTTTGAGAAGCTGTACCGCCGCTATCCTGAGATGCAGGGCCTGTTTATCCAGAATGCAGGTGCGGCGGCTCGGATCAGTGGATGGCTGCACGCGAACCGCCGTGATGATGTAGTAGTTGTCACCAGCCAGATCAACAGTTCCGTTGCGCAGCGAATGCTGCAGGTGACCAGCGGAAGAATGGGCATTGTCTCTTCAAGGCCAATTGAAATGGGACATCTGATGGTGTATTCGGCAGCGTGTGCGCTGCTGGGAAAACCAACACCAAAGTATGTTTCGGTGGATCCCATTACGCTTAACCAAAGGAATGTGGAGGAGCTGTGGCCGCTACTGACACAAAGCAGACTGAAATAATGGTGAAATAACACCATCATAAATCGCCCTGTGCTGCAGGAATAATTCCTCGGTGCAGGGCGATCTCTTTTGTATGGAACGCAAGATGATGACAAAGCCCAAAGGCACCGGGGATACCGGTGCCTTTGGGCTTTGGGAATATGAGGGGGCCTATATAAAGAGAAGAGAACAAGACGGCATTACAGCATTACAGCATTACAGCAACTGAGCCCGGCGGATGAAGGAAGCAATGACTTTACCGTGGCGGATGATGTAGGGACGGGAAGCGCGGGTGCGGATGGCATCGTGGACATTAGGGGCTTCTACCAGGTTCAAGTCAGCATCGTTGCCTACTTCGATGCCGTACTTCATTTCAGGATCGAATACGCGAGCAGAGGCTTTGGTGAGCATGTTCCACATGGTACGGGCAGCTTCGGGGGTATTGTACTGGGCGCAGTAGCAGCCAACCAGACCGTAATCCAAGGGATCGCCAGTGCCGTAAAGGTGGAAACCATCACAGATGGTATCCTGAGCGGTGACAACATTGATACCCATTTCCACCATCTCACGAATGCGGGTAACACCGCGGGTGCGGGGTTCGGGGTCAATGCCCATGATGGCGAGGGTCTGGGTGTTGGCGCAGACATTGACATCCGCCTGCTTAAGCATCTTCATAACCTTGATGGCGTGGGCCTGGTTCTGGTAGGTGATGGAGGTGCAGTGACCGCCGGTTACACGGCCCTGCCAGCCATGCTGCATAGTAAGCCAGGCGGTGTATTCCAGGGAACGATCGAACATATCTTTGGACTGATCGATGTGCATATCGATGAGGCAGTTGTATTTTTCGGCCATCTTGAAGACGAAATCCACATGTTCGCGGGAATGCTCATCCAGCATTTCAGCAGCGGGCATGCCACCCATAACATCGCAGCCCATTTCCATGGCTTCCTCAAGCAGCTTATCGGTGCCAGGATCGCAGATGATACCTTCCTGAGGGAAAGCGATGACTTGTAGGTCGCAGATATCTTTGGTGGCTTCTTTGGCCATCAGAACACCCTTCAGAGCGTTGAGGTTAGGATCCAGGGTGCTGATATCCACATTGGTGCGCAGTTTGGTGGTACCATACATGACACAATCCTTAATAGCGCGCTCAGCCCGGGCAGCTACGGCCTCAGGAGTATACTTGCGGATACGGTCGTGCATGACATAGATGGAGTCTTCCAGGGTTTCTTCGGTAGAAGAAATCCAGTTGCCCTTGCCATAGCTTTCACGGCCCTGTTCATAAGAAGTGTAGGCCTTATCAAAGTGCATATGGGTATTTACAAAGGTGGGGCAAGCCATCATACCAGTGGCATCGATGGTTTCGATCCCGGCGGGTGCTTCGATGTGCCCGGCAATTTCCTTGTATTTTCCGTCATCACCGATGAGAATATCAACGATTTTGCCGGTCCCATCCAGGTTGGCGTTTTTAATCAGCAGCATTTTATGTACCTCCAGTTATTGATAAAGGGGAATTCATTGTGAACATTCTCCTTTGTATGTCTCTACAATATAGTATTTTTTTGATTTTGTCAAAGCGCCGTTGGACTATTTTTACAAGAAAGCACAGCGCAATTTGTATATAATGCAATGACCTGGTTGACTAAATTGCGCAACTAAGTGGCGGATTGTGTTATTCTAAAAGAAAATTATTGTAGAATATCACAAAATGAAACGGGAGAAGCTGTATATGCTGCCAATACGATAAAATTTAAGAAAAAAGCCCCGCGGGTTAAATACCGTGGGGCTTAGCTATGGAATTGTTTTATAAATCGAGTTTGTCGATACGATGGATACCAATGTGATCGAGGAAGTGAACGGCATAATCATAGATATCAGAATTCTTGAAATCTACCGCCGAATCGTGGGCGTCGAAGCCAATAATTGCGGTAATGCCATGATCTTTGGCAATGCGCCAGAAATCGGGATGAGGGAAACAATCCAGCCGATTATGTTCCCGTGCGAAAAGAAAACCGGAGATGTTATATTCGAGAATTGCATTGCAGCGAGCCGCAGTTTCACAAATACGATGACTGAGTGCAACACAGTGTTCATCAAAATAAGGGTAACCGCGGATGAAAAGATCGGGGTGAGCCACATAGGCATAGAATTTACTTTCAATGCCCGGAATGATGTTCTGCTCGTAACGCTCGAGGTCATGGGGCACTAAAATATCACGGCCGAAATAAAAACGCTCCGGGACAGGGGCATCCAGTTCATCGTAGTGGGCACCGTAGATCAGATATTCGATCCCGTATTCCGACTTCATATCAAGAAGCTCCTGCATATGGTGCGGGAAGTACTCCGCCTCCAGGCCGAGGTGAATCTCGATCTGGTCCTTGTATTTTTCCCGCAGGCGGTTTACGCTGCCGCAGTATTCCGGCAGGTATTGCGGCTCCATGCGGACATGGGAATCGTAATCGGCAGGGAAGTGAGGCCACGGGGTATGATCAGAAAAGCCTAAAATATCAAAGTCAGCTTTTATGGCATTGAGTACAATGCGCTCATCATTGCCCATGGCGTGTTTACAACGGTAGGTGTGGGTGTGGTAATTGGTTTTCATTCGGTTTCTGCTTCCTTTTTGGGTGGTTTGGATTTAACATGAGAAAGGGGATTGCGGTCAGCGGCATTGGCAATTTGATCATTGCTGACATGGGTGTATATTTCTGTGGTGCCAAGATTGACATGGCCGAGAATTTCCTTTAGAACACGGATATCCACATCACCGTATTGATACATGAGAGTGGCGGCAGTATGACGAAGTTTGTGAGGGGAATAGCCCCGACCGCCTAAGCCGGCGGCTTTTAGATGTGTTTCTACTATTTGTTCCACCCGGCGGGGGGTAAGCGGTGCACGGGTACGGGAGGAAACCAACAGGTAGGGTTTATCGGCATCCTTTGGTGGTTCCGGACGAACGGCCAAATATTCTGCGATGGCGTTAAGACAAGCGCTGTTAAGATAAACCATGCGCTCTTTATTCCCCTTGCCCAGTACAGTAAGGGTGTCATCCCGGATATCCGAGAGCTTAATACCGACCAACTCCGAAAGACGAATGCCACAGTTAAGCAGAATGGTGATGATACAATAATCGCGTTCACGATCCTTGCCTTCAATGGATTCCAGCAGGTGCAGGCTTTCATCCAAAGTAAGGTATTTTGGAAGACTTTTTCGCTGGGCAGGAATCTCCAACTGTTCCATGGGGTTTTCCTCTAGGCGGCCAGCCTTACTTTGCAGATATTTATAGAAGCCGCGCAAGCTGGAAACCTTGCGGGCACGGGTCTTGGCGTTATTTTGGTTGACGCTTTGCACATAAGCCAGGAAAGAATATGCATCGGAAAGGCGTGCACTGAGAATCATTTCCTCGCTGATGGAGGCAAACGAAATGCTTTCAAGATTTGGGTCGTCCGTGGGTAGGGGAGTGCCACTGCGAGTGGCCATTAGATAACGCAGGAATAGGCGAAGATCGTTGTAGTAGGCTTCTACAGTGCGGGGAGAGCGTCCCTTGATGGTGCTCATATAGATGAGATAATCGCGCAGCAGCTGTGGCGCAGGTGCTGCCATGATAGAAAATGTCTGCATTCGGTTTCCTCCTCTCTTCGGTTTATTGCCAATCTATTATAGTAGAAATGCAAGCTGCATGCAAGTGTGTAGATGCGCAAAAAGGCCGGAGCCGAAGCCCCGGTCATTTTTGAAAATAATTGAGGAGGTGATAGTTGTTTTATAAAAGAGAGTCTCTCCAGAAGCGCCCGGAGAAGCAGGCCCATGCAATAGATGCGATACCCTGCAGGATAAGCACCAGTCCAACGATCCAACTGAGGGCCATAGCACCGGAAATGGGATCATAGAACGAAAGGATGCCCGCAGCAGTAAGGAGGATACCAAGGACGGTAAACCACCCCCAACCCCGCACACCAAGACGCTGAAGATCAAAGGAGCTAACAAAACGGCTGATGCCACCAAATAGTAGCCACATCCCGAAAATAAACGGCAGCGAAAGCATGGTGAATGCCTGGTTGCAGAGCAGGAAAATGGCTAACAGTACAGTGAAGATGCCATCCAGTAGGAACCAGCCGGAACCGAGCATAAAGCGCCGGGATGATGCAAAGATGACAATATCAACGATACCGGAGAAGAGCATGGCCAGTCCAAGTATAAGGGAAAGCCCGCTCAAGGCAGCATCAGGAGAAACAAAGCAATACACGCCTGCAACAATAAGCAGTACACCGGCAATGATCCATAAAACTCGCGATAGGGTTTTATTCATAAATGACATCCTTTCAAAAAAATATATTATTGAATCGACGGGGCACAGGAGAGGGAGATTTTATTTAATCTCAACTGTAGATCTTGCAGGCAATTGACGGGAAGCCTTTGGAACCGAAATGCATAGGATGCCGTTTTCAAATTTAGCAGTGACCTGGGTAGGATCAATATCAGTACCAACATAGAAGCTGCGGCTACAAGAGCCCGCATAGCGTTCCTGACGGATGTATTTTCCTTCCTTATCACTTTCCTCTTTATCAAGTCCTTTGGCGGCGCTAATGTTTAGACAGCCTTCTTTCAGCTCGATGGAGATTTCATCTTTCTTAAAACCGGGCAAGTCAATATCCAGTTCGTAGGAGTTTTCGGTTTCCCGAACATCGGTCTTCATCAGGTTCTTTGCGTGTTTACCGTAAAGAGGGTTATGACCTTGAGGCGTCATCATGGCAAATGGTTCATTAAAAAATTCGTCGAAAAGATTTTCACCAAAGATACTGGGCATCATAATTCATTCCTCCATTATTTTTTGATATAAGAGCTGTTAAGCTGTTTTCTTGGGAGATTTTGTTGAATCTTTCAAGTACAACTTCATTATAGCTGTGCAATTAGCAGTGTCAATAGACGAGTGCTAATGTTTACAATTAAAATTGAATTTGTTCATAAAATGCACTATTTTAAGGAACAATGCGAAACAGAGGAATGCTGGCGGGCACAGCTTCCCGCCAGTGTTGTGTCTGAGCCGAAGCTGCAAAACCATGCAAAGGAAGAAAATATGTGAAACTTGGAGCCGCATTAGAAACTATCGGGTGCGGCGGGTGACTTAATTTAGCGAAATTTTTTGATAAATCAAAATAGGGGATTGACAAAAGAGCGTGAATTTGTTATTGTGTATTTAAGGAAATGCCATTTCGCTAAATTTAATACGATTTAGCGAAATTTTATCAAGAAGGACACCCGTGTAAAAAGCGGGTGTCCTTTTGTAATTTCGCTACAATCTGACTTTAGCGAAATAGGGTCAACGCAAATAATAAAAATTTTGCTTGGAGGTATTGCAAATGAAGATGACCATTATCAGCGTAGTCCCGACCGACATGGAAGTTAGCGCGGGCAAGTATCTGAATGAGGTTTATTGCAAGGACGAAAACGGACGGGTAGGTCTGATGTACTCCGCTAAAAGCTATAAACCCGGTGATGCTGCTGATGTCGTTCTGACCCTCAAGGACGGCAAATTTAAGGCAAAGCTGGCTTGATGTAACGCCGTTCGTGCTGGCTGCGGGGCGCCAGCCCCAGCCGCACGACGGCACGCACGCTGGGCTATGTCTTAGCGTGCGTGTACCGTGTTCCAAAATCAAATAAAGAAGTGGGTAAAAGAAAATGGCAAAGGACGGAATAAAGGATAGAAAATTTCAAGGGGTTCTTTATCCGGATAGTGAAAGCTATTGCTGTGATGATGTTCTAAATGTTCTGAAAAGCACTTTTCCCGAATTTGCGTATATTCTGCACGATAAAGATACTGATGAGAATGGGGAATTGAAAAAGTCCCATATTCATTGGGTGGGACGGTTGAAAGCAGCCCGTTATCTTTCGGCGCTGGCTGATGATCTCGGTATAGCGGAAAACATGATAGAACGCTGCCGTAGCTTTGATGCCTTTATCCGGTATCTAATTCATGCCGATGACCCCGATAAATTTCACTATCCATTAGAAGCAGTTATTTCTACATTCCCGATTAACAAGTTTTTTCGTGATGATGAGGAAATACAGGCGGGACGGCTTGCGGACTATATCATAGATGCTCGTTGTAGCTCGATGAGTAATGCGGTTCGTTGGGCGCTGAAAAATGGCTGTTGGACTACGCTTCGCCGTGCCGGTAGTATATGGTCGGCGGTGATCTCTGAAAATCGTGTGTTGAATATGTGCGAAAGTGATCAAAGAGGAATTGTTTCAGCAGATGTGCAAAGATGCGTTTTCTATGACCCGATAGAACGGAAAGCAGATTTTGAGCCGAATATAACGATAGGTGAGCAAGTCGCCTTAAATGATATGGCTCGCTTAGATGCAGCTTTGGAGGGCATGAAGCATGAAAGTAAGTGATCTGATGTATTGTTACGGCGCAGGTGTGGTTTATCACATTTATCAAAAGCCGTATATGACCAAGCTAATAGATTGCGGTGTTACAACTTTTGATGCGCTGCTTAATCAACCGACCATGCTTGACAGAGATGTCATTTGCCATATTCCCAAAAGCGGGGAATTGGTGATTGTTATTTAGTTTGAAACTTCGGCGCTGGAGTTCAAATAAAATCAAATTCAAAGAAAGGTTAAAAAGGTGATTTCATGGAAGCTATTATTAAGGCAATGTCCGATGCATTCACTCTCGTTGGTACTGTCATTACCAATATTACCGGTCAGCCTGTGCTGCTGTTCTTCCTTGCCGCCAGCCTTATTCCTGTCGGTATTCGGATTTTCCGCAGCCTCAAGCGTGCTGCGAAGTAAGGGAGGTGTAAAGTATGGACGCTACCCCTACTGTAATGCAGACTGTTATTGCTGCAATGGGTGATGTCTTTACCCTCGTTGGTACTGTCATTACCAAGATCACGGAGCAGCCGGTGCTGCTGTTCCTGCTGGCTGCTGGTCTTATCCCTGTTGGTATTCGTATCTTCAAGGGTTTGAAAAGAGCAGCAAAGTGACCCGAAAGGGGCGGGGTAAATCCTCGCCCCTTTTCAATTTGACATTTAGGAGGTTGCAAATGAAAAAGATACTTGCCGTGTTGATAGCGGCTTTGATGATATGTTTGTCTGTGGTTCCTGCGATGGCGACTGGTGCCGCTTCCGGCGGTCTTAGCCCTTTGGGTCTTGTTCAATATGCAATAAAAATTTTCGGTGAAACTGGTGCTCGAATTCATGAAGCGTATGCAGATACTATTAAAAAAGCGATGGACGAACGCAGGTATTATAATGAACAGGGGCTTGCTAAAGCATACTGTTCCGCAATACATTTCCTCCAGTGGCTTTGGAAAGCATTTGATGCTTAGTAATCGCGGGCGATTTACTTTGACTTTACCGGAAGCGTTGGAAGCTCCTTATACTATAGAATTCCGATTGAATTATGGTCAATATCAATCTTTTTTCCCAGTATCGAGTGAATTAAAGCTGCTAAATGATATTGAATCTTATCTTTGGGACTCGCGTGTTACGCATTCTGGATCTACTTCTACATATAAAAACAATGAGGTTTTTATTAAAACTTTAAGGGAGTATGGGGTTTCTCATAACTATTACAGCTTTTATTTTTCTGGTGTAGATGCTGGAACTTCAAGCGCGAGGTTTGGCTATTATTGGGGAACTAAAACTTTGCTTTTTTATGACTTTCCGTCTGTAACTAACTATTATGCAAAAGATAAATCCGGTAACTTCGTTACTATATCGACTTCGTTGCTATCGTCTAATTATGATACCTGTTTTACCGAAAAGAAAAATATGTATTCTGCTGAAAAGTTAACGGGTCAATCATTTAATTATGGGGATTACAGCTCAAACTCTTCAATACCTATCCCTCTTGGGCAGTGGGTTAATATGGCTATTGTAAACGATGGGAGTACAGTAAAATACTATATGAATGGTGTGGAGTTCGCGCCTCCATCTAATTGGATAACATCAAGCGGCAATGTGAATTACCTTAGTTTTTATGGGTCTCCGGGGTTTAGCTATTCATTCTATGACGAACTCCGCATTTCTAAGGGAGCACTTTATACGCAGAATTATACCCCTGCAACGGCTCCGTTTGATTTGCCAAATGTCCTTGTTCTTCCTACTGTTGGGCAGAGCGACTTTGGCACGATCGCTATTAAATCATTTATTGATGTAGCAGATTGTCGTATCGGTGGAGTTCGTCCCTCTTATCCAAAGCAGGGTGATGTATATATTTCTCTTAGTGCGGAGAAAAAGGTGACAAGCTGTCAGCAGTATCAGAGCGGTTCTTGGGTAGATGTCGATGGCAGTATTTATTATGCAAGTGAGGGCTTCCGCTGGTATCCTCTTGATGGGTTCGATATGGCTGTTATGGTAGTTGGCTATGCAGATTATAGCGACTTTGTTGATAAAAAGGACGATCCCGAAGTTGGTGCAGATGCGAACCCTAATGCAGAAGCCACCAGCTTGACAGTACATCACTATAAAGAGGGTACAACGGAACGGGTGCGGCAAGATACTGTTTATCAAAATGTTGCGGTAGGCTCGTCTTTCACTGTTAATGCCCCATCTGTTAACGGGTACAAAGTTCTTTTAAGTTCGGCTAAAGTTGTAGTTGAAAAGGACGGGGAGCATACTTTTTATTATGCCACTGATACGGATAAGCCCGGCGGAGGCGGTGAGGGGGATAATGATCCCAGTAAGCCCGGTTTCTTTGATGGTCTCTTATCAAGTGTTAAGAGTTTGGTTAATGTGATATGCGGGTTTGTCGGTGGCGTGGTTCAGTCTTTGCTTTCCGGTCTCACTGGTATTATCTCTACGCTGATAGATGCTTTTAAGGCGGTGTTGAGCCTTGGCGGGCATTTCGGGGATTTCCTTGCGGCTGCTCTTGGTTTCGTCCCTCGTGAGATAATCGACCTGTTGATAGCAGGCATAGCGGTTACTATTGCTTTGGCGATTATCCGGTTTATTCGGGGGTGATGGCATGGAAGATTTAACGCGCTTCTTTGGTGTGGTCTTGGACTTCTTTAAGATGCCTATGACTATTTACGGCTTTACTTTTTCCTTTTGGGATATAGCCCTTTGGGGCTGTGTTGCCTATATTGCAATCAGAATTATAAGGGGGCTTTTTGATGGATAACGATTTAATTTTGACCGAACAGAACACCGAAGCTGGTGGGGAAGTGCAGGGGAGTGAAGCCCCTGCTACCCCTGCCGATGGTGAGCAGCAGGAGGTGGAAGCTATGACGGAAGTAACCGGAACGGTGACGGTTGGCAACCTGTATGAGCGTCCTATCATGTCCACGCCATTTTCCCAGTACACCGTGACTGAGGGACTTCTGCTGCTGTCCCTGCTTTTGGGATTGGTGCGGACGATGTTCAGAATATGGAATAATTAAGGGGGGAGAATATGAGCACTATTTTTCAAACGCTGTGTGATTTTTTCGGGCTGTCGGGTGTTCCTGCTGATTTTGCGGAGTTCATTCCGTGGTTTATGCAGGTGATGCTTGCTATCTGTGTCCTGTGGGGCTGCTGGCGTATGTTCCGCGCTATCATCTGTGCTGTTACCTCCGGGGGTAGGCGCTTATGATGATAAAGGTGTGGCTGGGCTATTTGGTGCGGCTGCCGAAGTTCCTTTTCTTGTTGGTTAAGGATTTGATACCGTACATAAAAACCCGTGCATGGCTCAATTTTGACGGTTGGGGACTGCATTTGTATGTGGGCAAGTTCGGAGCCGGCAAAACTTGCACGATGGTTCATGATGCGTATGCGCTGGCGAAACGCTATCCAAAGTTGACGATAGTAACGAATTTGCAGCTAACAGGGTTCCCAGCTCATACGCAGGTGCTGCCGCTGCGATCTCCGCAGGATATTCTAAATGCTCCGGTCAATACGCTGGTGCTGATTGATGAAATTGGCACGATATTTAATAGCCGTGATTTTGCCGCCAGTAAACAGAGTGTGCCGAAAATCCTATTTCAGCACCTTTGTCAGTGCAGGAAGCGCCATTTGCAGATTTACGCCACAACCCAGCGGTGGAACTTTCTTGATAAGCAGCTTCGGGATATTACCGATACGGTGAGAGTGACCCGCAGCCACTTAGCGCACCCATTTACCCGCATTTGCACGGTCTATACCTATGATGCGGTGGAATATGATCTTTCTTTCAGCAATCCGCAATATCCGCTTGCTGCCATTGATGCAAGGGTGTATTGTCAAACTGATGCGGACCGTAACCGATATGATACGCAGCAGCTTATTGATAATATGCTGCAATCTGACTATATCAGCGATGAAGAAATACTTCGCAACAGGGGAGAGCTTCAGCCGGAGGTTACTGGCGAGATTTCCAACCGCAGCAAGCGCCGGATCCGCAACAACAAGATTGCATAAAGATACTCCCAGCTTATTCGCTGGGAGTTCTTTTTCTTCTGCGTCTTTTTTCTATTAGTTTGTTAATTATCCTGTCTGCTTCGTAAAAAACGAAAACTGCTATTGCAAGCTTGAGTAACCCTAAGCAAATATTGATGCAAAGTTGTAAGTCTGTATTCATTTCGTTACTTTCTCCTTTTCACATTTAGGGTGTGCCATTGCATATTGTTCTTGCATCAGCTTTTCATGCTCTTTGTCCACGGCGTTTTTCATGTGGTTTGCAATGATAATGCTGCTATATGTGTCTAATAGCTTTTCTGAGGGTTTGAAAAATGATTTCCAGTCCATAGCTTCGCCTCCTTTGCAGTCTTTATCTTAAATCTACCACAAGCCCCATAAAAAGTAAATAGTGGAGCGCTGGCGGGCGTAGCTATCCGCCAGCGCTGTGTCTGCAAAAATGCATGGCATAGCAGATTTGGCAAGGGTAAGGTGGAGATTTGCGCAGCAAATACTACCGACCTTGCCGAAGCTGATATGCTATGCAATGGTCACTTCATGCAGTAAGGGAGAAATTTTGTGAAACTTGGTGCCGCATTAGAAACTACCGGGTGCGGCGGGTGACGAAATTTAGCGTAAATTTTTATAAAATTCTGATTTTGTTATTGACAGGTAGTTATTTGTTTGATATGCTAAATATGCGGGCTCCATATTTCGCTAAATTAAGATTTAGCGAAATAAGTGGAGGCGCAATAACATAATACAAGCAATATCGATTATATAAAGAAAAGCCCAGTGTAAACTGGGCTTTTTGCTATGTCATTCTTTATTTACTTTTTTGAGCAAAGTATTGATATAGGTTACATTTTAGCATTCCATTATAGAGCTTACGCTTTTTATCTGCTTTTCTGCCAAAGCTTTGCTCGAAATTTTCCGCTGATGAAATGATGTAATAGGCTGTCTGCTGAGATGGCTGAAATACATTACCCATCGTTTGGTATAGCTTTGTCAAATCTTCGCCATTCATTAGGCGCTCGCCGTATGGCGGATTTGTCACGACCAATGACTTTCGATCTGGAATCGTGAAATTTTTAACATCCGCCTTTTCTAACCGTATTAGTCCGGAAATACCAGCACGGCGTGCATTTGCTTCAGCAATCTCCAGTGAATCTTGGCTGATATCGCTGCCGAAAGCAGTAAATTCTATGTCTTTGCGGATTTTTTCTATCGCCTCTTCCCTACTCGTTTGCCATATTTTAGACGGTAAGCTATCCCATTTTTCTGCTGCAAAGCGGCGGTAAATGCCAGGGGCAATATTTTTGGCTTTATAGGCTGCTTCGATCAAAAATGTACCTGAGCCGCAGAACGGATCATACAGCTGTGTATCCGGGTATATTCGTGCAATATCCAGGATTCCAGCCGCTAGAGTTTCCCGAATTGGGGCAAGATTTGCAACTTTACGGTAGCCACGCTTGTGGAGTGCTATGCCACTGGTATCCAGCATTATGGTGGCAATATCCTTATTAATTGAAAATTGTATCTGGATAGTTGGGCCGGATTCTTCCAGCCATGCAACGCCATATTTACGGGAAAGACGCTTGACTGCAGCCTTTTTGATGATGGATTGGCAGTCCGGAACACTATGGAGCTGTGAATTTAGACTCCATCCCTTAACTGGAAAAGCGTCTTTCTTGCCAATATACTCTTCAAAGGGGATTTTTTCTGCGCCATCAATGAGCTGCTGAAATGTGACAGCCCGAAAGCTGTCTAGGACAATGAGAACTCGCTCGGCGGTGCGCAGATTTAGGTTAGCCCGGGCGACCCCCTCCGCATCAGCGGTGAATTCTACTCGACCATCGGTAACAGAGATGTCCTCAAAACCAAGGCGTTTTAGTTCACCGCTTAGGACGCTTTCCAGGCCAAATAGGCAGGGAGCACATAGTTTATATAATTGATTTATCATGATGAGATTTGTCCTTTCCCGTAAAAAGCGGTGGGAAGCCAGCTTGCTTCCCACCGGTGATCACTTTACTTTATTCGATTCCGATGAGGGGGTGCCGTTTAGTCATCCAATGGCTGCAATAGACCATAGTTGCCATCCTTGCGGCGATAAACTACATTGATTTCGCCAGTTTCCGGGCTGCGGAACAGGAAGAAAGTATGTCCCAACATATTCATCTGCAGGATGGCTTCTTCTGCATCCATGGTTTCCACATGGAACTTCTTGGTCTTCACCAACTCGGTAGCAGGAACAACTTCTTCCTCCAGAACATCAGCTGTACCGAACGCTGTAAAATCCATTGCGGATTTGAGACGCTTTTCCAGGCGCTCTTTGTTGCGGACAATCTGTTTCTGCAGAACATCCAATACTAGGTCCAAAGAAGTTTGGCGGTCATCAGAGGTGCGTTCAGCGCGGAAGAACATACCGTGGGACTGAATGGTCACTTCAACGGTTTCATCCTCATTGTGGTTGGTCACAATGATATTTACCACAGGATCGTCATCAAAAAACTTGCCGAGCTTCTTCAGGCGCTTTTCGGCATATTCCTTAAAGCTGTCACGAATCACGGTCTTTTTACCAATGTAGTTGACGGTCATGATGGTCACTCCTTGCTTGTATGGTATGAAGATCGGTTTCCCTTTCTCCTGGCTATATTATACCAAGCAGACAAGAAATTTGCAATAGAAACTATGCAGTTTTGTTAAAAACTTCTCAATTCGTACAAATGCCGTCTACAAATACAGCATTTGGCTTTACTAGCAAATCGATAGGATCACGGTCAAATATCAGCAAATCAGCTCGCTTTCCTACTGTGATGGAACCAACCTGGTCAGATACACCGGCGGCTTCCGCAGAACGAATTGTGAGAGCTTCTAGAGCCTTTTGCCAGGGTAAACCATCGATTACCGCAATTTTAGCGGAAGCAGCCAGCAGGTCGATTGGAAAAACAAGTGCATCGGTATTAAAAGCGACAGGTACACCGGCTTCGGATAGTCTAGCGGCGTTATAACGCTCTTGATTGCGTAGCTCTGGTTTGGTTCGGGCGGAGATGATGGGACCGACTGAGGCGGCATAGCCGCTGTCATGCAGGGCTTCCGTGACCAAGTGGCCTTCGGTACAGTGGATGATGACTGCATCAAGATCAAATTCTTTGGCAATGCGGATGGCTGTGCAGATATCATCGGCCCGATGGGCATGGAAATGTGCTTTGATTTTGTGCTCCAGTACCGGCAGCAAGGCTTCGCACTTCATATCAAATTCGGGCGGATCGGTATCTTCATCTTCTTTGGATTTTTGCAAATCTTGCTGATAGCGTTTTGCCTTCATCAGCTGTTCCCGAATGACCGATGCGATGGCCATACGGGTGGCAGGTGTTTCTTCTTTGCCGTTATACACTTTTTTAGGGTTTTCGCCCAGGGCAAATTTCATGGCAGAGGGAGCCTTCAGCACCATTTTATCGATGTAGCTGCCAGTGGTATGCAGTACACACACCTGACCGGCAATGGGATTGGCACTGCCGGGACCTACGGAAACGGTGGTAATACCGTATTCCAGAGCCTCCTGAAAGGCACGGTCCAGCGGGTTAACAGCATCAATGGCTCGAATCTGCGGGGTGGAGGGGTCGGTCATTTCATTGGTATCATCCCCCTCAAAATCCAGACCACTTTCCCAAATGCCGATATGGCAATGAGAATCGATAAAGCCCGGAGTGACTAAACAGCCTGCAGCATCATACAGTTCTGCTTCATCACCACGATAGATACCCTCCCCTACCTCGGCGATTTTACCGTTTTTGATAACAATATAGCCGCTTTCTATGATTTGGCCGTGATCACAGGTGTTTATTTTTGCATTGATAATGACCATGTATTCAGCAACATCCTTTCAGTGAAATAAAAAGAGCCGGCGTGCTGTGCTGCCGGTCGGCTCTTGATATGCAATTATTTCTTTGATCGACGGTTATTGCCGCCGCGGCGGGTATCCATTACCCGGCTTAAATCGGACATCTTATCATCGCTGGTACGCTTAAAGCGTGCCATCATATCTTCAAAGGCATCTCCTGTAGCAGGCGTATAGGGCTTGGGAGGCTGATAGACATAGGTATTATTCCCGCGGGGGCCACGGCTATCCCGGCTTTCTCTTTGGCCATCACGACTGCGGTTCTGCTGCGGTTTTGGCTCCGGTGGCAATAGTGCCTTAATGGAAAGGGCGATTTTATGATTCTCGTTGATGGCGACCACCTTGGCTTTGACACTATCCCCCACTTTCAGGTGCTCATTAATGTCTTTGACATAGGTATTCGCTACTTCTGAGATGTGTACCATTCCAGAGCCGCCGCCATCAATATTAATGAACGCGCCAAAATTGGTGATCTTGCTGACCTTTCCTTCTACTACGGTGCCTACACTCAGCTGCATCTATGGTTGTTCCTCCAAAGTCGGTTAGATTACGGGACTACGACATAAACATTTTCTTCAGGATCGCAGTAGTCATTTTCGCCACGTGCTTCCTGGTTCAAATAGTAATCGCTATTTTCCAGCATACGGTCTATTTCGTCATTTTCGGCCTGTTGACTGGCCACGCGCTGTTGTGCGTCGGCCAGTTCGTTTTTCATCTGGGCAGCCTGCACACGGCCTTTCACAAAATACACCGCAATGAGCAGTACGAGAAAAACGATGATGAGACTTAGAATGCGGTTGGTCTGTTTGATGGTCAGGTGCTTTTTCATTCCCGTTTTCCTCCATACTGTTTTTTGATACTTTATTATACAACAGCCACCGGGACTTTTTCAAGCTGTTTTTAGGTGTTTTCCTCTTGATAGTGGATTTTTTACAGACAGTGGATATGGAATGAAAAAGCCGCTGGGCCAAAGTGATGATCGGACTCAATAAAAAAGAAAAAACACGGTGGACCATCAGCAGTAGCCAGTTGAAAAAACGGATTACCAACCGGCTGACTGTATTGTGGTACAGCAACCAGCCGATAATAACACCAAGGATGATGAAGTAACGCAAGCGGCCGGCCGATTCCATGAGTAGATAGTTGAATAGCAAGACTCCGAACAGAAGAAAATAGAGAATATCAAGGATAACATGAGGTTGTGCTTGCGCGGGAAATAATCCGCGAATAGTGTAGAATGCATCATAAAGCAAACTGAGCAATGTACCAAGCAGCAGCGACTGCAAAAACTGTATAACAGGAGGAACTGCGGATATCAGTGTCACGCCGGAACATGCCCCCTTTAGCGGAACAGACGGCCGAAAAAGCCGCTGGATTGCGGTTGGTTATCGGTATAAGTTAGGCTGATGATCTCTCCTTCCAAAGAAAGATCGCCGCTTTCCACATCGATCCGGTTGATGTGCAGGTCATAACCGTGGATAATGAGTTCGCCCAGTTCGGTGGCTAAGGCTACGGTTTCTTCATCAAAGCTCTCTACATCAGTCACGCCGCTGACAGAAAGCCGCTTTCGATCTTCAATTACGAGGGTGTGAGGAGCACTCATTGCAGTAGAGCTCATGTCTTTCATGCGTTCCATTTTTTGTCCCCCTTTTTATAAAATGGTGAGATCTTGCTACACTATATGCGGTGGCTGGACAAAATATCCGGGAAAAGAAAAGCCTGAGGTTTTTGAAACCTCAGGTCTTATTCTTTATAGAAATGTTTCATGAAACATTTTGAAGGTAATTTACCCGAAAAAGCTGATTTGACTGCTTTCCGGCAAGGAAGTCAGTGAACCATGCTCTCGGAGCAGATCGATGACCGTTTTACTGACGCCGGCACGGGTTGTCAAGTCATCGATGGAAAGGTAAGGACCTTTCTTCCCGGCTTCTGCCAAGGAGGTGGCAGCGGCTGCGCCCAATCCTTTTAACGCTGTAAATGGTAAGCGCAGTTTATCCCCTTCTAGACGATATAATGTTGCATCAGATTGATACAAATCCACGGGAAGCAGCTCAATTCCACGCAAAAGCATCTCATAAGTTACCTGCAGTGTTTCCAACTGGTCGCTCTCCTTCTGGGAGATATCATTCCCCTTAGCTGTGAGCGACAAGATCTTTTGCTTTACAGCTGCGGGCCCAAGGATAGCTGTATTGGCGTCGAAGTCATCTCCGCGTGAGGTGAAATATACAGCATAGAATTCCCGCGGGCGGTAGACCTTGAACCATCCCAAACGGACGGCAGCGATAACATAGGCTGCGGCGTGCGCCTTCGGGAACATATACTGGATTTTGAGACAACTATCAATATACCACTGCGGAACATTATGAGCCAACATATCCTGCTTCATCTCATCGGTAAGCAATTTAGGAGCTTTACCTTTACGGGTGATCTCCATGATCTTAAAGGCGAGCTTGGGTTCCATCCCATGGTGCAGCAAATAGGTCATAATACTGTCACGGGTACCGATTACTTCGGAAATAGTACAGGTGCCGTTGCGGATCAGGTCCTGTGCATTGCCCAACCAAACAGCGGTGCCGTGGGAAAGCCCGGAGATTTGCAACAGATCAGAGAAAGTTTTCGGCTTTGCTTCCAGCAGCATTCCGCGTACAAACCCAGTACCCATTTCCGGCAGAGCCAGTGTGCCATTGGCAATGCCGATATCATCCAGTGTGATTCCAAGCGCTTCACAGGATGTGAACAGCGTATAAACTGCCGGATCATTGGTAGGGGTATCATTGATTTTAAGCCCCGTATAATCCTCCAAATGCTTGTATAGTGTTGGTACAACATGCCCCAGTTCATCCAGCTTGAGGATAGTATCATGGAGTGAGTGGAAATCGAAATGGGTGGTGATGATATCGGAGTTTGGATCATCGGCCGGGTGCTGCACTGGACAGAAATCGTAGACCTCATAGTCATTGGGAATAACGACCATGCCACCGGGATGTTGGCCAGTGGTGCGCTTGACACCGGTGCAGCCTTGAATCAGTCGATTTTCTTCGGCGTTGGTGACAGTTTGGCCGCGCTCCTCCAGGAAATGCTTAACATAGCCAAAAGCGGTCTTATCCTTAACTGTACTAATAGTACCTGCTTTGAACACATGGTCACGGCCAAATAGTTCTTCGGTATACCGGTGGGCACGGGACTGATATTCATTGGCAAAGTTAAGATCGATATCCGGTTCTTTATCGCCATCAAAGCCCAGGAAAGTCTCAAATGGGATCTCGTGACCATCCTGGTACATCTCTATCCCGCAGTTCGGACATTTTTTATGGGGAAGGTCAAATCCGGAACCATAGCTGCCATCAGTGATAAATTCGCTGTGCTTGCACTTACGGCAAAGATAATGCGGCGCCAGCGGGTTGACCTCCGAAATGCCTGCCATAGTAGCTACAAATGAGGAACCGACCGATCCACGGGAACCGACCTGATAGCCTTCCTCATTGGAACGGTAAATAAGCTTTTGGGCGATCATATACAGCACTGCAAAGCCGTGTTTGGTAATAGAATCCAACTCGCGATTCAGGCGCTTCTCCACAATCTCTGGCAGGGGGTCGCCGTACATTTCCTTGGCGCGGGTAGTGGTAATGCGAATCAGATCCTCTTCCGAGCCTGGAATGCTGGGCGGGAATGTGCCTTTTGGAATTGGACGAACATATTCCACGCTTTCGGCAATTTTGCGGGGGTTATCAATAACGATTTCCCGCGCGGTCTCATCTGGCAGATAATCAAATTCCTTCAGCATCTGGTCAGTTGTACGGAAGAAGAGTGGTGCCTGATTATCCGCATCCTTAAAGCCCATCCCAGCCATCAGGATTTCCCGAAAGCGAGCATCTTTCTGTTCCATAAAGTGAACATCACCGGTGGCAACGACCGGAATACCAAGCTGTTTGCCGAGTTTAAGTACAGTGATATTGAAGTTCTGAATGTCCTTTTCACTGCGGACCTCTCCATCCCGTACCATGAACATATTATTACCTAGGGGCTGGATCTCCAAATAATCGTAAAAAGAAGCGATATCGCAAAGCTCAGCCCATTTCTTCCCTTCCCGGATTGCTTTATAGAGTTCGCCGGCTTCACAGGCGGAGCCAACCAACAGTCCCTCCCGGTATTTTACCAGCAGACTCTTAGGAATTCGAGGCTTTTTATGGAAGTATTCCAAATGAGAAGCGGAGATTATCTTGTAGAGGTTTTTAAGGCCAACTTGATTTTGCACTAGCAGAACAATATGGTAGGGATGAGTTTTGGTGTTGTTCTGCTGGCCAATGGAGTGATTAATCTCCGACACCATAGTAATCTTCTTTTCCGCAACCAGTTCGTCCAGCATCTTGAGGAAGATCTCGGCAAGTACGCGGGCATCGTCATCGGCACGATGATGGTGCTTCTGTTCCACACCCATATGCTCCGCTAGGGTATCCAACTTGTGTTTTCTCAGTTCCGGATACATGGCACGGCCCATCACCAGGGTGTCTATCTGCACCGGGTCCTCTTCCCTGCCACAGCGACGGATGGCTGTCCGCAAAAAGCCCATATCGAAATCTGCATTGTGGGCGACAAAGATATCACAGCCATCACAGAAATGGAAAAACTGTTCTAGCGCTTCGCTTTCGGTGGGGGCACCGGCCACCATCTCATTGGTGATACTGGTAAGTCGGGTAATTTCGGGTGAAATGGCTTTTTCGGGGTCGACAAAGGTATCAAATGAGTCGATGATCTGGCCGTTTTCTACCTTAACCGCACCAATTTCGATGATGCGCTCACTGGCGTTAGAGAGACCAGTGGTTTCCAGATCGAATACAATATATCGACCATCGATTACTGCGTCTGTTTGGCCCTTTACGGCGGGCAGCATGTCATTGATGAAATAGCCTTCGACGCCATAAATCGCCTTAAACTCAGGATCATCCTTCCGAATCTTATCAACAGCGTTCATGACTTCTGGGAAGGCCTGCACCACGCCGTGGTCGGTAATGGCGATGGCCGGATGCCCCCATTCATGGGCACGGTATACCAACTGTTCTGCCGGGGTTACGGCATCCATGGCTGACATGGTGGTGTGCAGATGCAGCTCTACACGCTTTACTGGGGCGTCATCGGTGATAATGTTCTTCTTGACGGTGTTGATATTGCGAGGACGCATGACCATATCGCGGTCATATTTATCGTAGGAAATATCGCCTTGGATCAGGATTGTGTCACCGACACTGATGGCTTCCAACTTGGCCTTATTGCCAATCTCATCAAATATTTTGAGATTGATGGAGCCGGTATAATCGGTGATCGCGATACTCATGATGAAGTGGTTATTATCCCGAGTGATGCGGCTTTCCGTAGAAAAAACATCACCCCAAATAACCGCTGAACCGGTATCCAGCGCCAAATTGGAAATGGGCATGGGGGAACCTTTAATGAGACGGTAATTGCCTACAGGCTTTTTGCTGCTTTCCTCATAAGGGGTATCCACTTTTTCTCGCTTAGGGGTATGGGGTTTGGGAGATGTCTTTGGCGCTGCAGGAGCAAAAGCGCTCTCTTCCTGTAGCGGCTTCGACAAAGGAGTAGCATCTTCCCACGGAGGTGCCTCTTCCGGAATGGGAGGAATCTCCGGGATATAGTCATCTACTACAGTTGGTCTCGGATCTATGGGTTTCAGCTCGTAATCCGGAACGGGAATAAAACTAACCTGCGGCCGTATACCAAATAACGCTTCTGCTTGTGCGGCAATTTTCCCTGGCAAAGCAAGTGGCTCCAGAAATGTCACCGTTTGTTCCGGCAGCCTAACTGTAAAGCACCTGTTATCATACATAATCTCTGCCCGGCGAAAAAAGCCATTGACGGGAACATTAGCAGCCTTTAGATAGTCTATCACGAGGGAAAATGCTTCGGGACCAAGTAACTCAGATGGATACCGAGCAGAAATGGCAACTGAACGAGCGCTGAGATTCATGGAAAGAATGCGCTGAGCTTCGGCAATTGCTGAATATGGAATAATACATGGAGAAGAAAGGGCAACGCGAATGGCATTGTCCTCTGTGGCAATTTGTAGGCCTATCACATCACTTTCCAGCAGTGAGGAATTATGGCAGCTTTTCTCTATGTATTTACCGAATATATCTTCAAATTTCTGCAAAGCAATTCTCCTTTACAGCTTTTCAACTTCATCCAGTAGAGTATTTATTACTTGCTCGGGTGAAACCTTATACAGCGGTTTGCCCTTTGCAAAAAACAAAAACTCCCTATTGCCGCCAGCAATGCCGATATCGGCATCAGTGGCTTCACCAGGGCCATTGACCGCACAGCCCATTATGGCAACTTTAATGTCTTTATGAACTGCGGCAAGTGCCTGCTCTGCTTCCTCTGCTATTCGGAACAAATCGACCCGACAGCGGCCGCAGGTGGGGCAGGATATAAATTGTACCCGACCGTGATCCAAGCCAAGCGCAGCCAATAAATCCCTGGCGGCATATACCTCCCGTACAGGATCAGCAGTGAGTGATACACGAACTGTATCGCCTATGCCTTCGCACAGCAGCGCTCCAAGAGCGGCACTGGATTTGATAATCCCCATGCGTTCGGTGCCGGCTTCTGTCACACCTAGGTGCAGCGGGCAGTCCACCTTTTGCGCCAGCAGTCTGTTCGCTTCCACCGTTGTAATGGTATCGCTGGACTTAATGGCAACAAGATAATCGGTAAAATGCTCGTCCTCCAGCAGCTGAATATGCCTTAATGCCGATTCCACCAGTGCTTCCGCGGTGGGACGGCCGTATTTTTGCAGAATATCCTTTTCCAGCGATCCGCTGTTAACACCAATCCTAATGGGGATATGTCGATCACGGCAGGCTTCTACCACGGCATGAACGCAATCACTTCCGCCAATGTTGCCTGGATTGATTCGGACTTTATCGATGCCGGCTTTAACTGCTGCAATTGCCAACCGATAATCGAACTGAATATCGGCAACCAGTGGGATATCCACTTCATTTTTGATGGCGGAGATCAACCGAATATCATCCATAGTGGGAATGGCCAGGCGTACGATATCACAGCCAGCCTCTTTTAATACCAGCGTTTGAGCAATGTTGGCCGCAAGATCTGAGGGAGCAACACATAGCATAGATTGCACCGCTATGGGATGGCCAGAACCGATCGCTATATCACCAACATGGACTGTATTTGTTGTTCTGCGCTGCATGGTACTTCCCTCCCCTGCTTTTAATGAATGAGCTTTATTATATCGCTGAATGTGACGATGGCAATAAGTCCCAACAGCAGAATAATGCCAATGCGGTGTACCCATGCTTCAAACCTTAGAGGTACAGGCCTGCGGAGGATCATTTCAATAAGAACGAACAGGATGCGTCCTCCATCCAATGCCGGCAGAGGCAGCAAATTAAATACACCAACATTGATGGTGATATAGGCCACAAGCAGCAGGAAAGAACGAAGCCCCTGCGAAGATGCCTGTGAGATAATCGTCGCAGTGCCCACTGGACCGCTGATTGCCTGCAAGCCATATCGGCCAGTAAAGACATCAATGACAGAATACCACACCTGCTTAGCGAGGGAGAAGGTCCAGTGCCATGCATAGGTGATGGTATTGCTGAAATTCACCGGTTCGCCAAGGAATTTGAAGTCCATGTGCATCCCTGTAATGCCATCGGAGAGCTCCTCGGTTCTAAATGGAACGGTGACCTCCATCACCTCGCCGTCACGGATCAGGGTAAAATCAATTGTGCCATCCTGGTCACGAAGCATTTGAAAGGTAGCATCGCCATAAAATCGGGTGTTGTAACCATTTACCTTGATGATCTCATCACCGGCTTGCAGATAATTGGCAGAAACGGAATCCTCATCAAATACTGCTACCGTTGTGGTGCCGATGAGTCCGGACATGGCGGTGACAACGATGAGAATGATAAAACCAAGGATCACATTCATGACGGCGCCTGCAGCCATAATAATAAACCGCTGCCAGGCTGGTTTTTCATACAGTGGGCCGCCCTCTGCCGCGGAAACAATTTTCTCCCGGACAACTGCACCGCTTCCAGCGTCATCCTCTCCTTCCATGGCCACATAGCCGCCGATGGGAAACGCCCGAATGGTATACTGTGTACCGCGTTTAATGCGGCTCCACAGCTTCGGCCCCATACCAAAGGAAAACTCCTCCACTTTTACATGAAAGAGCTTGGCAAAGAGAAAATGGCCGCTTTCGTGCAGCATGATGATAACGCCAAAGACCAAAATGGTGAGAATAACGGTTTTCAAATGTGCCTCCTAAGATTAAAAAGCAATGGGCCAGTAAGTGGCGATGAAATATACCGCCGGGGTGATGAACAGTACGCTGTCAAAGCGATCCAGCACACCGCCGTGGCCCGGCATTAGGTTACCATAGTCTTTAATACCGTATGTACGCTTGATAATGGAGAACGAAAGATCCCCCACAACACTAAGCAGTGCCAGCAGCGGGGTAAGCAAGCAGATACGACCAAAATGAAGAGTAAGCGGATTGATAAGATAGCCAATCCCCTGCGCAGCCAGCCAGTTGATAAGCGCCATGATACCTATATTGCCCAGAATGGCAAAGATCAAACCGCCAATGAGCCCCTCCACTGTCTTTTTAGGACTGATCTCCGGGCAGAGCTTATGTTTTCCACACAGCATACCGGTAAAATAGCCACCGATATCACTCCACCAGGCACCGCCAAGCAGGAAAGCAAGATATAAAATCCCCTGTTCATTGCCAAACTGATCCCGGAACTGAAGAATCAAACCAAATACGACCGGCAAACCAACTCCCATTAAAAGGGCGTAAGCACCTTCTCGGATGGTGAACACCTTATGGTGCTCCAAAATATATGCAAATACCAGTACGACCAATGCATATACGGCTGGCATGATGTAGCTTCTGCCATGCGGAATAAGCAGAATAAGAACAGCAAACAACATACTGTAAAGCGTAACACGCCAGTGTTTTTTTGTTAAGCTGGCGGCATGGTGGCCTTCATAGATGCCGATAACCGCCAGTGCTGTAATAAACAGATTAAAGATGATCGTATCGTAAAACGCAATGGCGACCCCCAGAATGATAAGACCAACCAATGCGGAAATGATCCGTGTCTTCATTTGATTCCTCCAAAGCGGCGGTCCCGCCCGACATATTCCCACAAGGCTTCATTCAGGTGCTGCTGGGTAAAATCTGGCCACAGTACATCCATAAACACAAATTCAGCATAGGCACTCTGCCATAGCATAAAATTAGAAAGGCGTTTTTCCCCACTAGGCCGGATGATAAGATCCGGATCCGGTTGCCCGATAGTATACAAGTATTGCTCCAAATCCGGAAATTCGAGCTGGGTGGCGTTTTTCTTTCCTGTACTGCAGTCCTGCGCTATCATGTGTGCGGCATGCAGTAGCTCTTCCCTGCCGCCGTAATTAACAGCTAGATTGACCGTAAGATCGGTAAAATGCTCACTGGCCTTTTCCGCCTTATCAATGGCCTTTTGCAGTCTTTCACTTAGGCGGGCGCGGTCACCGATGATACGCAGACGGATTTCTTCTTTGATATACTGCTCACTGTCATCCAGGTAGTGCTGCAGCATTTGCATGATGACTGCTACTTCGTGCGCCGGTCGCTTCCAGTTTTCCGTGGAAAAGGCATATACCGTCAAGTAACGAATACCAATTTTTTTGCAGTAGCGGGCAATGTCCATAAAGACCTCGCTGCCACGGCGGTGTCCATATTCACGAGCCAGTCCGCGTGCCTTGGCCCATCGGCCATTGCCATCCATAATAATGCCGATGTGCTGAGGGAGGTATTCTGTCGGGGGCGGTACAGCAGTTTTATCCTTAGGCATATATTCCATTGCTAATCTCCCTCCTGTGCTCAAAAACCAAAATTCAAAATCAGCCCCACCAACCGGGAACGGCCGGTGAGGCTGACGATTTTTGTGGATGGCCGTAGGTTCCACTTAAACGGACATGATCTCTTTTTCTTTTTCGGCGGTAATCTTATCGATCTCTGCGATGTACTTGTCAGTAATCTTTTGACAATCATTCTCCAGGTTTTTCAGGTCATCCTCTGTGATCTCGCTGGCTTTCTTCATCGCTTTCAGTTTATCGTTGGCATCACGGCGGATGGAGCGGATCGCAACCTTGGATTCTTCACCCATCTTGGCGATGCTTTTCGCTAAATCTTTTCTGCGCTCTTCGGTGAGAGGTGGGAACAAAAGGCGCAGGACAGTACCATCGTTATTGGGATTGATACCAATATCAGAAGCCTGAATGGCCTTCTCGATGGATTTAAGGGTAGACTTATCGTATGGCTGGATGACCAGTGTACGAGCCTCCGAAACAGATACCGCGGCCAGCTGGTTAATGCGGGTGGGCACGCCATAGTAATCCACCTCCAGCTTATCCAGCACGGCAGGGTTGGCGCGGCCGGCACGGATGGCAGCCAGTTCCTCACGCAGGACGGAAATAGTTTTGGTCATTTTCTCTTCATGCAGTTTTAGTTCGGGGTTCATTATTTTATGCCTCCTTCACAATTGTTCCAATATCATAGCCGCACAGCGCACGGCAAATATTCTCGGGATCAGAAAGATCAAATACTACGATCGGGATTTTGCTTTCGCGGCAGAGAGACGCTGCTGTCATATCCATCACATTAAGATTCTGCGCCAGCACCTGCGAAAAGCTGACGGTGCTGTACCTCTTGGCATCGGGGTACTTCTTAGGGTCTTTGTCATAAACACCATCCACCATGGTAGCCTTCAGAATCGCATCGGCATCGATTTCAGCAGCTCTCAGCGCGGCGGCTGTATCGGTGGAAAAGAACGGATTGCCCGTGCCGCAGCCAAAGATCACAACACGGTCTTTTTCCATGTGCCGTACCGCACGGTTGCGGATATAGGGCTCCGCGAACTGTTCCATGGTTATAGCGGTCTGAACGCGCACCGGCACATCCAGCGATTCCAGTGCATCGGCCAGGGCCAACGCGTTGATAACGGTAGCCAGCATACCCATGTGGTCTGCACGAGTCCTGTCCATTTTACCGCTGGAGCGGCCACGCCAAAAGTTGCCGCCGCCGACAACGATGCCCATCTGTACTCCCAATGTTTGGACTGCGGTTTTTATATTTTTGCAGATCTCCAGCACCACATCATAATTGATGCCATTCCCCTGCTGCCCGGCAAGAGCTTCTCCGCTCAGCTTCAGAATCACACGCTTATAGCGAACTTCCAACGGACTGTAACGACCCAATCTGTATTCCCCCTTTGGTTGATACCGCTGCTTCTTAACTATTATACATGAATGAATCAAATCAGTAAAGAGCAATCAAAAGATAAATTTTGAACAGTTTATTTCAAAAGGCCGTCAGCACCGCCACGATCCCGCAACAGCGGGATCATTCCATCAGTACATTCTACTGTTCCGTCCGCGAAGATCCACATGGCCTCCCAGCCCATTTTTTCCGCCATAGCACGGGAATCCTCATATGGAAGGGTATACAGTGTTGTGGATGCAAGGTCAGCAATACCGCTATCCGGGATGATAACAGTGACACCTCGGTAATAAGCAGCAGGCATCAGGGTGTCTGGATCGATAATGTGGTGAACACGCTGTTTTCCTACCATATAGTAGCGCTGGTAGTCTCCGCTGGTAACTACGCAGGTATTATTGACATATGCCACATCAATGGAATTGCCGCCGCCCAGTTCTTCCGCCGTAAAGGGATCCTGAATTCCAATGCCCCAGCCGGAACGAATACCGTCAAGGGGTGGATCGGCGGCCACTACATTGCCACCGGCACTAACAATAAAGGAGGTGAAGCCGGCATCGTAGGCTTCCTGGCACGCCAGCTGCGTGGCATACCCTTTGGCTACAGCGCCAACATCGAGGCTCATGCCTTCCTTTGCTAAATACACTGTTCCTGCTTCCCTATCCACAATGACATCTTCAATATTACACACTGGGAGCTTTTCCATCAATGATTCTATCTTAGGCAACTTGGCATCGGTGGGGTCAGCAGAGTAGCGTTCCATATAATTGTGCCAAATAGATAGCACGGGCCCCAGCGCAATATTTACTTTTCCATCGGTTTTTCCATACCACTCTTGGCAAAATTCGATAAGGTCAAGTATTTCTTCTCGTACCGGAACAGGCTGGATTCCAGCATTATCATTGATAGTCTTGAGATTATTTTCATCGCTATACTCATAGTAGATATCATACAACTGGCTCAGTTCCTCCATGCGGGACTTAATCTGCCCCGCATACCGCGAAAATTCCTCCTCGGTCTTGCAGTATCCCACGATCTGCACCACCGTATCAAAGGTACCGTAGAACTGGGCGGAATATTTGGTGTAGCCGGTATCGGGCGTCTTTTGGACGCCGCATCCGGGCAGCAGCAGGAACACCGCCGTCAGCAAAGCAATCAGTTTTTTCATTTTGAACTCTCCGTTTCTTGTCTTTTTTATATTATACAATTCTTATGGCATAAAATCAATCTTTGTATTTCCTCCTCATACAGTTATAGTCATTCGTGTGCTGTAACAATTAACAGATATACGGATTATCAAATTAGAAAATACAGCATTTTAACAAAAAAATTATAGGCATCTTGCGGAATAACTTGTAAAATAGTATAATAGTCAAGTATCGAACAAAAAACAAAACGATACATACTTTTCAAGGAGGAAAAGAAAATGAAAAAGTTTATTGCAATGCTTCTGGTTGCGATGATGGCTCTTTCTCTGGTAGCCTGCGGCGAAAAGCCCGCTCCTACCCCTGATCCCACGCCTTCCGCTTCCACCTACAAGACCGGTCTGGGCATGGTTACTTCCATGAGCGGCACCGATGCCGAGGATGAAGATCCCGCCAAGACCCAGGCTGACGTTACCGTCTGCGAGGCTACCTTCGATCAGGATGGTAAGATCGTTGCCATCTCCTTCGACGTTGTTCAGGCCAAGGCCACCGTTGATGCTGACGGCGTTGTTACTGTTGCCGAGGATGTCAAGACCAAGCTGGAGCTGGGCGATGACTACAACATGAAGAAGTATGCCAACCCTGCCGCTGTCGGTGAGTGGTATGAGCAGGCTGCTGCCCTGGAAGCTTACTGCATCGGTAAGACCGCTGCCGAGGTTGCCGCTATGGAGCTGGGCCCCAATGCCCATGATCACACCGACACCCCCGCTGTGGAGGAGCTGAAGTCCACCTGCACCATCTCTGTTACCGCTTTCCTCAATGCGCTGACCAAGGCTTATGACAATGCTACCACTGAATACACTGGCTATGCTAAGGCTGGCCTGGGCATGGTAACCAACATGAGCGGCACCGATGCTGAGGATGAGGATCCCGCCAAGACCCAGGCTGATGTTACCGCTGTGGCACTGGCTTTGGATGCTGATGGCAAGATCGTAGCCATTTCCATTGATGTTGTTCAGGCGAAGGCTACCGTTGATGCTGACGGCGTTGTTACTGTTGCCGAGGATGTCAAGACCAAGCGTGAGCTGGGCGATGACTACAACATGAAGAAGTATGCTTCCCCTGCTGCTGTTGGTGAGTGGTATGAGCAGGCCAATGCTTTTGAAGCTTACTGCATTGGTAAGACTGCCGATGAGGTTGCTGGCATGCCTTTGGGCGAGAACGCTCACGGCTATACCGATGCTCCCGCTGCTGAGGAGCTCAAGAGCACCTGCACCATCTCCGTTACTGCTTTCCTTAACGCCATCGCTAAGGCTGCTGCTAACGCGAAATAATCTCATAGCTTAAATAAAATGGAGCGCTGGAATACCGGCGCTCTATTTTTTTTGTGTGTTTATTATGTTTTTTGTGTTTTTGGTGCATACTATTGATGACTCTGCGGAGCCAAAAAGAAATAATGGAGGAAGTAAAATGAAACGGTTTTTTGCAATTCTTCTCTGCCTGGTTATGGTGTGTGCGTTGGTTGCCTGCAACAATAGCACCCCCAATAACGGCAACAACGACAACAATGGTACAAATGGCACCAACGGAACCAATGATAATAACGGGAACGAGACCAATAACGGTGGTACAGTCAATGGAACTGCGTACCGCGTAGGGCTGGGCATGACGGTGGAATCCACCGTCAGCCCGGCGGAGGACGATGACGATGGCCGTGCGGAGGCTGCTGTAACGACCTGTGCCCTGCTACTGGACCAAGAAGGAAAGATCCTCTCGGTTACATTTGACTGCGTGGAAGCCGCCGCAAGCTACAATACCAGCGGGAATGTTACTTGGCCGGGCACCTACAAAAGTAAAAAAGAGCTGGGCTACGATTATGGCTTGAAAAAGTATTCTTCCATCGGGAAGGAATGGTTCGAGCAGGTCAATGCGCTGGAGGACTACTGTACCGGTAAAACGGTCAGCGATGTATCCTCGATGCAGCTGAAGGAAGAAAACGGAAAACAAGAGATTCCTGCTGCTGCGGAGCTTACCTCCTCCTGCACCATTTCTTGTGATCAGTTTATTGATGCCCTAAAGAAAGCAGAAATGAATGTAAAGTGAGTTTGATTCACACAAAGCCGCCGCAATGACGGCTTTTTCTTTTACATTAGCGGGGAAATCCTACATTGACAGAATGTCCTAATTAGGCTATGATGAAGACAAGGCGAAATGATACCGCCGGCCAAGGAGGAAACCATATGAACAGAATTATTACAGTAGGCCGTGAATTTGGCAGCGGAGGTCGGGAAATCGGACGCAAAATCGCACAGGAGTTAGGAATTGCCTACTACGACCATGAGATCGTAACAGAGTTGATCCGCCGCACCAATTTGGCGGAAGAATACATCCGCAGCATCGAGGAGAAGAACCCGGTGCCTGTCTTTGCCGTGACGACCGGCCGCACTTTCCTTTCTATCAGCAACCCGCTGGCCGATCAGCAGGTTTCTATTCTCTCAGAGGAGGGCCGCATCATTCAGGATATGGCGGAAAAATCCGACTGTGTGATTGTAGGACGCCGGGCGGACTATATTTTACGGGATAAAAAGCCATTGCGGCTCTTTATATATGCAGGTATGGATTTTAAGATGCAGCGCTGCCGGGAATGGGAGCATTTTGGTGAGGAGATTACTGATAAAGCCCTCCGCCAAAAGATTCAAAGCGTTGATAAAGAACGCGCCAAATACTACGAGTTTATGACCGGCCAAAAATGGGGCGACAAAGCCAATTATGATATATGCCTTAATACATCCGCATTGGGCATCGAAAAGACCGTACAGAGCATCCTTGCGCTTCTAAAGTAGACCCCTTTCCCCTTCATATTACTTGCACATTGCAAAAGGCAGGCTCCCATAGGGAGCCTGCCTTAACTTTTGTTTTATGATAGCAACTTGATCGAAACGATCATAATAAGCGCTATAACAAGAATAATGGGTAAAAAGGTGAGCAAAGCTGAAATGACCATAGCCGGCAAATCACCTTTTTCCAAATTGTCTTTGGAGAAAGGATTATCATCTACTTGCCTAACCGGTATTTCTTGATTCTCTTCCCCACCATCCGGCAACGGGCCATTCATCTTCTCAAGGTATTCCTTGTTGCGATGATTCATGGTGTCCATTGCGCGCTTTTGGCGTTCCTTAAATATCATTTGCTTCTCCTAAAACACCGCTTAGAGATTATCCTTAAGAATATGGTGACAAGCCACGAAGTGGTTGGGGCGTACTTCTTCCATTTCGGGTGTTACCATCTTGCAGATATCGGTGCAGTATTTGCAGCGAGTATGGAACTTGCAGCCCTTAGGCGGATTAACCGGACTGGGAATATCGCCCTCCAGAATGACCAGTTCGCGGTCATCATCGACATTAGTGGTAGGAATCGCGCCCAGCAAAGCCTCAGTATAGGGGTGCAGCGGATGGTCAAACAGCTCTTGGGATTCTGCCTGCTCTACCATGTTGCCCAAGTACATAACACCGATACGATCGGAAATATAGCGGACAACGGAAAGGTCATGAGTAATAAACAGGTAGGTCAAGTTCTGCTGTTCCTTCAGGTCGCTCAACAAGTTGATAATCTGCGACTGAATGGATACATCCAGTGCGGAAACTGCCTCATCGCAAACGACAAACTTGGGATTAGTAGCCAGACTGCGTGCAATGCCGATTCTCTGGCGCTGACCGCCGGAAAATTGGTGAGGATAGCGGTGGAGGAAGTAGGAAGCCAAACCGCATTCTTCCATGATCCCCATGATCGCGTCTTGCAGTCTGGGGCTGTTTTTGGTATAAAAGCCGTGCGAAACCAAACTTTCACCGATGATTTGACCAACAGACATACGGGGGTTCAGCGAAGAATAAGGATCCTGGAAGATAAGCTGCAGGTCACTGCGCAACTGGCGCATCTCCTCATACTTTAGGCGTGCAAGATCAATACCGTCATCACGATACCCCTCATACTTCTGGAAACGCTCGTCGTCCTTATAGGGTTCACGCATCTTATCAAGTACTTCGTGCTCCGCTGCAATCTCCTTTTCAACCTCAGCAATCTGTGCCTGAATATCATCTACCTTCTTCTGAGCAGCCTCCGCCTTTGGGGAGTCCTCCGAAGACTTGTAGAGGATATCGGCCAATTCGACCGAAAGGGATCTCTCCTTGAGATGGAGCTTATGCAGCTGTTTGGAAAGCTTGTTGATCTTGAGGAACTGCTCCGAAACGGGTGCAAGATTCTCCACCACAATGAAACCGCCGATGACATTGGTGATATCCAGGAGCGCATCGTGGGCCTTTTTCTTGGCAGCCGCCAAATCATTGTGATGCTTCAGCTTATCCTCATCGCTCATGGCGTCATATTCCGCCTGCAGATGATCCCTTTTTTCTTCCAACTGAGCCAAATGCTTACGGCGCTTATCCAGCGTCTTGATGGTCTCCCGGATATACTCAGGACACAGCTCATCAATCGTGCGGCCATAGTACATGGTACGGCCATCAGTTTGCGGATAAACCTGCAAAATAGTACGGCCAAAAGTGGATTTGCCGCAGCCGGACTCGCCTACCAAACCGAAGGTTTCACCCTCGTAGATTTCCAGGTCGATACCATCATTGGCTTTTACATACATCCCGCGTTTTTTCAGCGGGAACCACTGCTTCAGATTGCTGATGCGGAGCAAAACTTTTTTATCATTTGACATTTTGTTTTCTCTCCTCCTTGTTCGGGTAATAGCATCTGATGTGGTGTTCTTCGGTCAGATGAGTCATGGGAGGCTCAGCCTCATGGCACTTTTCTGTAGCATATTTGCAGCGGGGGGCAAACTTGCAACCCTTGGGCAGATCTAGCGGGTGCGGAACTGCTCCGGGAATTGCCTCAAGACGCTGATTGGTGGGGGTATCCAGGCGGGGAATCGAAACCAGAAGGCCCTCGGTATAAGGGTGGGAATACTCGGTCTTTGGGTCAAAAAGCATCTTTGCGGGAACGCGCTCCACCACCTGACCGCAGTACATAACAGCGACATAGTCTGCCATCTGGTTGATAACGCCCAAATCGTGGGTGATGAACAAAATACTGGTGCCGTTTTCCCGCTTCAGATCATTCATCAGTCGCAGGATCTGCGCCTGAATGGTAACATCCAGTGCGGTGGTCGGCTCATCGGCAATCAGCAGCTTGGGACGGCACGCCAGCGCCATAGCGATCATAACACGCTGACGCATACCGCCGGAAAGCTGGTGCGGATACTGCTTGGCAACAATCTCAGGATTCGGAATCTTTACCTCACGCAGCAGGTCAACAGATTTTTCCGCCGCTTCCTTCTTGGAAAGTCCCTGATGGATGATAAACGGCTCAGAAAGCTGTTGTTCAATAGAGAAAACGGGGTTTAAGCTGGTCATTGGCTCCTGGAAGATAACCGAGATATCATTGCCGCGAATCTTATACATCTCACTAAGGGGGAGTTTAGTGAGATCAACACCATTAAAGAGAATCTGACCGCCAGCAATATAACCATTGCCGTCAAGCAGGCGCAGGATACTCATAGCAGATACACTCTTACCGGAGCCAGATTCTCCTACGACACCCAGGGTCTTCCCTTCCTCAACGGTGTAGGAAACATTGTTTACAGCTTTTACTGTACCACGCTTGGTGTCAAAGAAGGTATACAGGTCGATAATTTCAAGCAGTTTTTTCTCGTTTTCCATGATATACCCTCCTTATCTTTCATTCGATTTCGGATCCAGTGCGTCGCGTAGACCGTCACCGATCAGATTGATGCAGACGCAGGAAAGACCGAAGATCAGACCAACGAATACCCAGTTCCACCAGTAGTTCTGGATGATAACGCTGTTATTGGCATTGGAAAGCATATTGCCCCAGGTGGGTGTGGGTGCCGGAATACCGAATCCCAGGTAGGAAAGGGTACTTTCGGTCAGCATGGAAGTGCCGAACGAAAGGGTGATGGAAACCAGCACGACGGACATTACGTTGGGGATGATGTGCTTAAAGATGATCTTGTTTTCCTTAACGCCGATGGTCTTTGCAGCGGTAACATACTCCATCTCACGCTGGGCAAACATCTGCGCACGTACCTGACGGCAGAGCCCCGGCCACGAAAGCAGACCCAGAATGACCATGATGATATACATTCGCTGCTCCACGCTTACCCGCGAACCAAGCACCGCGGAAAGGATCATGGCGAAGGGGATGAACGGCATACTGGAAACGACCTCTGCCACACGCATGATGGCCATATCGAGGAAGCCGCCGAAGTAACCAGCGATACCGCCCAGCAGAATGCCGATAATGGTGGAAATCACAACGGAAAGTGCACCGATGGTCATGGTCATCTTACCGCCGTTTACCAGACGGGCAAAGATATCACGGCCAAGGTCATCGGTTCCCAGCAGGAACCCCTTGAGACCCCATGTGTGCATCTTACCGTTGGCGTCTATTGCGTAGTTCTGATAATACCCTGTAAAGATATTCTTCACATCCACAGAATCATTGGTCAATTCCGTAGGAACATTGATCTGCTTATAACGGTTGTGGCCCCAGGAGGCAACATTGCCGTCCTCCATTACGACGGTGTAATGGTAACGCCCGCCCTCAATCTTGATGGGCTTGGTGCTGAATGCAGGCAGGGCGCCCTCGCCACGTGTGGTAACACCCCAGGTAAGAACGGTACCGTCATTCTTCAGTGCTGCAACAGAGTTTGCGGTAGCCGCAATGGATACCACGCCGCTCTTGGCGCCCGCAGGAATATCGGTTGCCAGCAAGGAAGTTGCCTTATCGCCGGAATAAGCCACAGAACCATCGTCTAGCAAAACAATATAAGCGGTATCAGTCAAAGCGGCATCCACCACATGCCCATCATACAGCTCCTTATCTATACCGATATCGGCAAAGTTCGCGTTGCCCCAAAGGAGCAGACGGTTGTCATCGGTAAGGGCTGCGGAGAACTGATGGGAGGCAAAAACCTTGGTGATCTTGAAGTTGTGGAAACGGTTGTTTTCGGAAAGCTCCTGCGGCAGCTTGGTCTGCCCCAAACGGGCGTTGCCCCAGCAGTAAACGGTTCCCTTATCGTCCACTGCTACAATGTGGTCAAAGCCGGCAGCGATCTGCGTGATCTTCGCCTTTTGGACCTCCTTGGGAACATCGGCGACATCGATCACACGGGAAACCTTGGTTTTACCCCAAACATAAACATTACCGTTCATATCTACACCGGCGGAGAAATTGGAGCCGACCGAAATATCGGCGATGCCCTCATTCTCCAGCTCTTCGGGATAGTCCATCATGGAATATCCTGGGGATACATTGACCAGGGTGCTGTCCTGCTCTCCCAAATCCAGCACAACAAAGCTGGGAGCAATAAACACAAACAGCATGATGAGAATCAGCAGTACAAGAGAGATAACAGCCAGTGGCTTGGAGAAGAAGCTCTTTGCCACCATACGGGCAGGGCTTTGCAGCGCTTCCTCTGCGTAAATGTCCATTTCCTTATTTGGGAAAAACAGGCGGGAGAACCAGCGGCCCAGTGTCCCCTTCTTCTCCCCGGAGCCTGCCTTCTTATTCTCTTTACTCATATTCAGCAGCCTCCTTCCTTACTTGTTTACACGAACGCGGGGATCGACCAGACCGTAGCTCAAGTCGGTAAGCAGTACGCCCACCAGGCTCACCACGGTATAGAACATCTGCATGGCAAGCACCAGCTCATAGTCGGTGTTGTTCAGCGCCTGCCAGTACAGCCGGCCGGTGCCGTTCAGGGCAAAGGTCGTTTCGATAACCAGCGAGCCGCCGGTGAATACCGAGATGATCCAGCCCATAATGGAGGTGGAAACCGGCAGCAGCGCATTGCGCCATGCATGGCTGTAAATAACCACCTTTTCCTTCAGGCCCTTTGCCCGTGCGGTACGGATATAATCCTGCGTCAGGGTGTCGATCATTGCCGCGCGGACGGTACGGGTCATGCCCGCCAGTCCGATGAACACCAGTACCAGTATGGGCAGTGCCATATAATACATTCTATCAGCAAATTCGGCAAAACCGGTATAGGTGGAGCCGGGGGTCTTGGCGCCGCCTACCGGGAAGATCTTCAGCTTAACGGCAAACAGATAGATGAATACAATACCGACCAGATAACTGGGTAAGCTATATCCCACTACCGTTACCGCTTGGATTGCGCTATCGGAAGCCTTCCGGCGATGGACAGCACAATAAATACCCAGCGGAATGGTAATGGCAAGGGTAAGAATGGTGCTGAACAGATTTAGCAGGATCGTATTGACCATCGGTGCTTTAATTACATCAATGACCGGACGCTTATACACGGTGGAGTCACCAAACTGACCCTGCAAAAGGCCGTTCAATGTCCCACCCACATCCGGTATCAAGCCCATCCAACGGGCATAGCGAACGATAAGCGGATCATCCAATCCCAATTCGGCTCGTTTTTCCAGATACTGACGCTGCCACTCTGCCGGCTTCAGAACCTTACGCAGCGGTTCCATTTCCACCATAGCGGGGTCGCCCGGAATTAAATTATAAAGGGCATACATCAGCAGTGATACGATAAAGAACACGATGACGATGTATACCAGTCGTTTTAGGATATACTTCCCCATTTACCTTTGGCCTCCCAATTATAAAATAACGAGCAAACGCATGAAGGCGTTTATTCTTATATCATAAACCATTTACGGATAAATTGCAACTTTTGAATTGGAAAATTGTAAACAAATACTGAAATTCTATTTATTTATGCAGGATATACGGCATATGATTGTTTCCTATTAGGAACGCTGTAAATACAAGGCTTTTCGGAGCCTACGAACCACAAAAAATAATATTTGATCTATCACATTACACAAAAAGCCGTCCGGCGTTCAAATCGGGCGGCTTTTTTGCGTGGATAGACCGGAAGGAGGCAAAAAAATAATTACAGAAATTCAACCCGCAAAATTGTGCAACTTTCACGAAAAGGAGGATAGTGAATGGCAGATGAAAAATTGAACACAGGCCCCGGTGAGGAGAAGTTCCCGGAGGCTCCCGCTCCTGTTACGGTTGACGAGCCCCAGGCTCCGGCTCCCGAACAAACTGCCGCTCCCACACCCCAGCAGGAGGGGCCTGCCCAGCCCGAGCCCGGTGATGTGGTGGTGTCCTTTGACAAAATCAATGAGCTGATGAATGAAAAGCGGCAGACAGCCCGGGCCGAGGTAGAAAAAGAGGAGGCGGCAAAAGAGCCGGAGGAGAAAACGCAGGAGGAACCTCCCGCCGCTGGGGATGGCGAACCGAAAAAGGCCCGTCGGGGCCGTCCTCCAAAAGAGGAAAAAGCGGAGCCTGCTGGCAAGGAGGCGGCGAAGCCCCGCAAGGGCCGCCCACCCAAGGCGGATAAGGCGGCCCCCGGCGAGGCCACGCCGACTAAGCGAGACAAATTGTCCCGAAGTGGGAAAAAGGCTGCGGAGGTTAAAGCTGCCCCGGAACCCGAAAAGGCCCCACCCGAAAATGCGGCTCCGGCCCCGGAACAGTCTCCGCCTGAGCCAGCCGCTCCGCCCCGTCCTGTGGAGGAAGGAAAGCTGGTCTATCTGAAGCTTTCCGAAATGCATCCATTCCACACATTCCGCCCCCATCCGTTTAAGGTGCGGGACGACGCCAAAATGCAGGAAACGGTAGCGTCCATCAAGGCAAACGGCGTAATGGTTCCTGGTCTTGCCCGCCCGGAAAAGGATGGCAACGGTTATGAGATCGTGGCGGGCCATCGCCGCCATCATGGTTGTGAGCTGGCCGGGCTGGAGGAAATGCCCTTTATCGTCCGGGAAATGACTGACCACGAGGCGGTACAGGCCATGAAGGACAGCAATAAGCAGAGGGATCAGACGCTCCCCAGCGAACTGGCCGCCCTGCTGGAGCTGGAAGTGGAGGACATCAAGCACCAGGGCGGGCGGCTGAAAAATGTGGCCGAGGGCGATATTTGAAAACGCTCCGTTGAGATCGTGGGCGAGGCGCACGATATGAACTATAAAAAGGTCATGCGTTATCTGCGGCTGAACTCCCTTGTGCCGGAACTGCTGGACAAGGTGGACGATAAAAAAATGGGCTTTATGCCCGCTGTGGAGATTTCCTATATCCGCCCCAAAAACCAGCGGCTGATCGCTGTTTCCATTGACGGAGAACAGGCGTCCCCCTCTCTGGCCCAGGCGAAAAAGCTCCGGGAGCTGGACAAGGACGGGAAACTCAACGGTGATGTCATTGACGGCATCTTATCAGAAAAGAAAAAGGAGGATCGAGGCGTGATTATTTCTACCGCTGAACTGGAAAAGTATTTTGGCAAGGAGGCTACTCCCGCCAAAATGAAGGAGCAGATCATGACTTTGCTGGACGAGTGGAAAGAGAAACAGCCGCCCGAACTGGCGAAGGCTCCGAAAAAGATGGAGCAGGACAAGTAACCACTTCGAGACATTTTGTCCCGAGGGCCCTGACCTCCGCATCATGGCTCTGGTGGTATATATCCCCCGTCGCCGCCTGTTTTTTCGTACAGCCGGGAGCGGGCTGTCAAGGGTGCATCGCACCGCCGTTTTACGGCGGCCTGCCCTTGACGGTCTGCCCCGGCTGTGCTATTTCCCCGGCAAGCGGCGGGGGTATATCCTCCAGAGCCGCCCCCTTTCCCATGGTTGGGAAAGGGCGGGGGGATTGGGTTGAACTTTCTTATTAAAATATCGGAGGTATTGACTATGAAGCGTCCCCTTGCATACATTACCGCCGCATGGTTGAGCGGCGACAGTGAAAACGCAGAACAGGCCGCCCGCTACTGCCGGGCGGTTTATGAGGCAGGCTTTTCCCCGATCTGCCCGCCCCTTTATCTGCCCCTGTTTCTCAATGACGCAGTACCCGAGGAGCATAAAAGCGGAATCGACATGGGCCGTGACCTGCTCCGCCGCTCCCATGTGCTGGTGGTCTGCGGCCACACCATGACCGAGGCCATGAAAAATGATATTGCCGTGGCCCAGCGGCTGGGAATTACCGCCACCACCCTTGAGGGCATCCTGACTGTCAAGGGACAGGGCAAACGCTGATGGAGTCTGTTTTTGAGGCTTTCATTTCAAATCCTGCCCTTTACAGTGCGGGGCATCTGGTGGGGGAAACGCTGCATTTCCCCACCAACACGGAGGAGGTGCAGTCCCTCTTAAAGAGGATCGGCGTGGACGGGGTGCGCTGCCAGGAATACTTTATTATCTCCTTTGACAGCGACATTCTCGGCCTTTATGACTATCTGGGCGAGTATGAAAACATTGACGAGCTCAACCACCTGGCCCATCTGCTGAAGGAGCTCTCCCCATCAGAACGGGAAACGCTGGAGGCGGTTATGGACAGCGGCCAGCATTGTGGCTCGGTGCAAGACTTGATCAACCTTACGCAAAATCTGGACTGCTACGACCTGCATCCCGGTGTGGACAATGAGGAAATGCTGGGCCGCCTTTATGTGGAGGATATGGAAAGTCTCGAAGTGCCGGACAATATAAAACCCTACTTTGACTTTGAAGCATACGGGCGGGACATTTCCATCAACGAAAACGGACACTTTGCACCGGGCGGCTATGTGACGAAGGTGAGTGACGATTTCCGGGAGGTCTACCACGGCCCCCAGGACATCCCCGCTGAACACAGGGTCTTTGCTTACCCTCAGCTTTCGATCCGGGAGCAGATGGCCGCTTATCAAGAAATTATTGACGGTTCCTCAAAGGAGGGGTTCCGGCGGCTGGCTGAAAAACACCATGAGGAACGGTAACTGGACTTCGAGACAATTTGTCCCAAGGCGAAAGGAGGCGGTGTAACTGATTGATGAAGAAATTTCCCGGAGCTCCATAGCGATTTCTGTCCGGGCCAGCAAGCTGACAGCCCGGGGGCTGGCCTATGTGCTCCGGGCGGCGGGCCGCCAGATCGCCAAACGGCATAAGAAAGCCCAAAGGCCCCACGGCAGGCAGAGCGTGAAAAAGCTCATGGCCCACGGCGAAAATGTGAACAGCATCGAGGTGGAGGCCCCGAAGCTCTTTGACCGCATGGCCCGCCGTTTCAATGTGGACTATGCTTTTTACAAAACCGGGCCGGACAAATACCTGCTGTTTTTCAAGGCAGGACAGGCGGATGCAATTACCGCCTGTTTTGAGCGGTACTCCCGCGGGCTGTTGGAACAGTCAAAATCCAGCCGCATCCCCATCCGGGAACAACTCAAAAAAGCGGCGGAACAGCTTGTAAAGGAACCGCCCAAAACACAGGAACGGACAAAGGAGGTGGTTCGTGAAGAACGATAGCATCAAAAAATACCTTATTCCCAACATCCCGTATCTGTTTGTCCTGTGGGCCTTTCTCAAGCTGGGGACGGCCTACCGTCTGGCGGCGGGTGCGGATTTTGCTCATAAGCTCATGGGGCTGGGCCAGACCATTGGCCCGGCCTTTGCCGACTTTGCCCCGGGGCTTGCTCCCTTTGACTGGCTCGTTGGCATTGTGGGGGCTGTGGCGTTCCGGGTAATGGTCTATGCGAAAAGCAAAAACGCTAAAAAATTTCGGCGGGATGAGGAGTATGGATCAGCCCGTTGGGGCTGTCCGAAAGATATAGCCCCTTTCGTAGATCCAAAGCTTGAAAACAACATCATTCTGACCGGGACGGAGTTCCTTACCATGAATACCCGTCCGAAAAATCCAGCCAACGCCCGCAACCTCAATGCCTGTGTGATCGGTTCGTCCGGCTCCGGCAAAACCAGGTTCTGGCTTACCCCGCAGATTTTGCAGGCCAGCGCAGACAAAAACGGCGGATGCAGCTATGTGTGTGTCGATCCCAAAGGAGGCGTTCTCGGGCAGGTGGGCCACTTCCTGCAAAAGCGTGGGTATCGGATCAAGGTGTTCAATTCCATTGATTTCACAAAATCCATGCACTATAACCCGCTGGCGTACATCCGTAACGAGGCCGACATCCTTAAATTTGTGGACGCTCTCATTTCCAACACAAAAGGCGAAGGCAAGGAAGGCGATCCATTCTGGACAAAATCGGAAACCCTGCTTTACTGCGCCCTCATCGCCTATATCATTTTTGAGGGCCCCGCCGAGGATCGGAACATGAACACATTGGTTGACATGATTTCCGGGATGGAGGTCAAGGAGGATGACGAGGATTTTATGAACGCCGTGGACTATATGTTTGCGGGCCTGGAAAAACGAAAGCCGGATTGCTTTGCGGTCAAGCAGTATAAAAAATACAAACTGGCCAGCGGTGTTGTATGCTCTAAAAGACTTCTTAATCAAGCGGTTGGGAAGTCTCTTAGAACACACAACCTAAAACCGAAGAAAGGAGCGCAAGTTATGAGAAAAAACGAGAAAATCACTGCTCTGTACGAACGACTGAGCCGTGATGACTTTGGCAAAGATGATGACCAACAGCGTGAGAGCAATTCCATTTCCAATCAAAAAGCTATGTTGGAGGAGTTCGCCGCACGGCAGGGCTTTACAAACATTGTCCATTTCACGGACGATGGCATTAGTGGTACTTGCTTTGACCGTCCCGGATTTCTGGCAATGATGAAAGAGGTGGAAGCCGGGAATGTGGAGTACCTGTGTATCAAGGA
>CDZH01032258.1_pt1 | contig 149136 bp, 159 predicted proteins | sample 557721 | NCBI WGS metagenome assembly CDZH01 (sample SAMEA3182062, study PRJEB8094) | gut metagenome | biome: human; feature: gut; material: Stool; isolation source: human stools | place: Canada | collected 2013-01-14 | reverse complement strand
AAAACCCTGTTTGGTTTTGTACCAAGCCTTGAATTGCTTGTTAAAGCATTCGATTAAATTGTTTGAAATGTCGTCTTTAAAGCTTTGAACGCGAATGTGCTTAGCACCGTCAAAAATGGACTTAACCGGAACCTTGTAGGCTGAATAACGGTCTGAAACAATCGCTGACGGTTTACCGAGCTTAACGGCTTCGCTGAACAGAGAAACAGCTTGAGGAGAATCTCTGAGTGGGGGCAGGTGAAACCCGATAACAAATCTTGTTTCACTGTCTATGATAAACCAAATATAATGCTTTACACCTGCTATTTTAACTACCGTTTCATCGGCATGCCATTCATCGGAATTGAGGTCTAATAAGTAAACAAGCTGAATACGCATATCGTCAAACAATGGGGCAAACTTAACGCACCGGTTGCTGACAGTGGTATGAGAAACCTCGATATTAAAGGCGGTTTTAAGTATTAGACTGATATTCCGAAATGAATTCTTGCCGAGATAAAACATTGACAAAGCCGTGATAATAATTTGAATGGGATAACGCATACGCTTGAAATCGTGCTTGCCGAAAAGGGTTGACATAGACGGAGCAGCAACGGCAGCGGACTTCCATACAAAAAAGGAATGGTTGCACTTTTTGTCAGTGCAGCGGTAGTTTGAGTAATGCTCATAATCGTGATGCAGAAAGGAAGCCTTTCCGCACACGGGGCAAGGCGGATGTTTACGCCGACAATTTGCCCCCTCCGACCTCGGTCGTTCGGGTGCAAATTGATGATGGCAGTTTCGGCAGAGATACTTTTGGTAACCATTTGAATCTTTGCCGTAACGATAAAATGAATGATTGTTGTTGCATTTCGGGCACCTAATGTGATATGATTTCATCAGAGAACCTTTCCTTTCTTTGGGGAGTACTTGTGTTTTGTGGTGAAACCATTATACCAAAAGGAACGAGAGGCTCTCAACTTTCATTTAAGTTTACAATACGCAATAATTATTTAGGAGGAAAGAAAATGAAAAAACTAACAGCAAGCATAGTAGCAGGCGCGTTAATGATTTCAGCGATGGGCATAAACGCGTTTGCGGCGAACAGGACACCTGAAATAAAGGTGTACGGAAACAGCGTAGCGACAGCAAATGGCAATACTGTAAATCTTAATGTAAGAATGTCAAACTTTGCAGGCGTTGCGGGAATGGATCTCACAATAGAGGGAACGGGAGTAACACTCGGAACACCGGCATCAAGCGAGATCGCGCTTGTGGAAGACAGCAACTATAAGCTTGAAGGAAGTAAGCTCCATATAGTAGAACTCAATGCAAAAAAGGATACATTAAATATTAAGATACCCGCAACTGTAATCGGATATGAAGCGGGAACGATAACGGTAACATCGAGCAAGCTTGCCGCAAACGGAAAAAAATTACTTACCGAGAAAACAGAGTATAGCGTTGACAATGCTAACGGCAGCGTAGCGGTTGTACCCAAAGAGGAAACAAGCGATGCGGCACTTGCGGACGGAGCCGATACATTTATACCGTACGGCAGTGTGTATACCGGTGAAAATAACTTTGTAACAAAAGACAAAGACGGAAAGTTTGCCGCAACCACCGGAGCAAAATATACCGCGTTTAAAAAGCCCGCAAACAATATACTTACCTACGGCGTAAGCGAGAACACCAAAGCAGACGGTAAAAATAACAATCTCCAGTTCGGAACATATTCCAATAACGGAAACAAATCACAGGGAACAATGCTTTTGGTAGGAGATTGGAACGCTTACCTTGAAAAGCAGATCAAAGAGGAAGGCAAAACAGCAGAGCAGGTTTTAACCGACCTTTACAGAAAAGAAAACGACGCGGGTAAGAAGTATGCAACCGTAACATACGGTGAGAACGCGACTGACAAACTTCTTGTATACAAGATTGAAAGAACCACATACCTGTGGAGAAATCAGGATAACCAGACTTTCGAGTATGCGCTCAGAGTAAAGAATTACGCGGGCAAGGAATGCACGGCAGTAGGTTATTATGTTGATAACGACGCTCCCGTATTTTCCGGACAGCTTAAGTCGTCAACAGCGCTTGGTTAAGGAGAGTGGATAGAATGAAGAAAATATTTACTAATCCCGAAATAGAAATAACAAAGCTTAACGGCGTTGATGTTGTTTGCACGAGTTACGGAACACTTGATGACGCAGATATAGTAGATCTCGGCGAGTAAGGCATATGACAAAACGCAATATAATAATAGCTGTATCGGCAGGGCTTGCGGTAATAATAGCCGCGGCGGCAATAATAGCGGCGACAAGCCGAAAGAAAAGCAATGACAGAATAACGGACAGCGGAAAAAGCAATACCGAATACAGCAGCGAAGAAAACAAAAGCGGTGCCGAAACGGGTAAGAACGAATCGACTGTCAGTATAACACAGGGAGTCGACGAGATAGATATAGGCGGCGATTTTGAAGAAGCAACCGGAGAGAAGAACCAAAGTGACGGGAAAAGCGAATCGTCCAAGGGCGAAAGCGGTAAGAGCTCTTCGGCAAGCTCAAGTTCTTCGGCGTCAGATACAAAGAAGCCGTCCGGAAGTTCCGATAAAAATAACACAGAAACAAAAGACGATACTTCCAAAGTAAGCGGCGGAGATATGACCGATTGGTCGCCATGGAGATAACGGACAGGAGGAGAAAGGATATGAAGAAACCTTTTGAATCTCCCGAGTACGAAATTCAATGCCTTACGGTTACGGATATAGTAACCACAAGCGAGAAGTTCGACTCAAATGAAAACTGGACGCCGTGGAAATAACGGTCGGTATGTTTAATAAGGATATCCGTTTTGCCGATAACGGACTTTCGGTACTTATTTTAATCGGTAAATAAAAGGCAGTGTAAAGTTAAAAAGAAAAGATAGCTCACGAAATCATAGAAAAGCTTCACGCAACGAGCAAAAACTCCCGTTTCCTTCGTTTAGACAAATTTAAACCGGCGACCTGAGTCGGGGTAAGACCGTTTAAAGCAGAATGAGGGCGAACAAAGTTGAAGAAAAAGACGAACAAGGAAATCAAGTTATTGGCACTTTCAAAAGAGGAAAAGCCCTGTTTGGTTTTGTACCAAGCCTTGAATTGCTTGTTAAAGCATTCGATTAAATTGTTTGAAATGTCGTCTTTAAAGCTTTGAACGCGAATGTGCTTAGCACCGTCAAAAATGGACTTAACCGGAACCTTGTAGGCTGAATAACGGTCTGAAACAACAGCGGACGGTTTACCAAGCTTAACGGCTTCGCTGAACAGAGAAACAGCCTGAGGAGAATCCCGATGCGGGGACAGGTGAAACCCGATAACAAATCTTGTTTCACTGTCTATGATAAACCAAATATAATGCTTTACACCTGCTATTTTAACTACCGTTTCATCGGCGTGCCATTCATCGGAATTTAGGTCCAATAAGGAAACAAGCTGAATACGCATATCGTCAAACAATGGGGCAAACTTAACGCACCGGTTGCTGACAGTGGTATGAGAAACCTTGATATTAAAGGCGGTTTTAAGTATTAGACTGATATTCCGAAATGAATTCTTGCCGAGATAAAACATTGACAAAGCCGTGATAATAATTTGAATGGGATAACGCATACGCTTGAAATTGTGCTTGCCGAAAAGGGTTGACACAGACGAAGCGGTAACAGCAGCGGACTTCCATACAAAAAAGGAATGGTTGCACTTTTTGTCAGTGCAGCGATAGTTGGAGTAATGCTCATAATCGTGATGCAGAAAGGAAGCCTTTCCGCACACAGGGCAAGGCGGATGTTTCCGCCGACAATTTGCCTCCTCCGACCTCGGTCGTTCGGGTGCAAATTGATGATGGCAGTTTCGGCAGAGATACTTTTGGTAACCATTTGAATCTTTGCCGTAACGATAAAATGAATGATTGTTGTTGCGTTTCGGGCACCTAATGTGATATGATTTCATCAGAGAACCTTTCCTTTCTTTTGGGAGTACTTGTGTTTTGTGGTGAAACCATTATACCAAAAGGAACGAGAGGTTCTCAACTTTCATTTAAGTTTACAATACGAACTAATTTAAAAGGATATTTCGCTATGAAAACATTTGAATTTAAGCCGCTGCGCGGCAAGGAAACGGAAATACTGCTTGAAAACCCCGATAGGGGCTTCAGAATGGAAACCAAAATGGAGGTATCGGGTAAAGAAGGGCTTTTCAGCTATGACCCTTATGTGTTTCTTGATGAATGTCTTGAAAAATATAAGGAGGACAGACCCCTTATTACCCAGCATTATTTTTATCTTACCAACTACAAAGAAAAGGATTTAGACGATGTCGCGATAAACAGCATTGAAAGCTTTTTTGATTATTGCCGCAAAAAGGGAATAAAAATATTGCTGCGGTTTGCCTATATTCTTCACGACGATAAAGAGGGCTGGGCAAGAGAGGACGTAGAGGAAGAACAGATAATGCGCCACATTGACCAGCTGGAAAACGTGATTGCGCGCAACCGTGATGTGATTTATGCTTTTCAGGCGGGATATTTGGGACCGTGGGGCGAATGGTCGGGCGGAGCTAAGCAGGACAGAAAAACCATACTCAGCCACCTGCTTGATAATATACCCGAAAATCTGCCGGTGCAGGTGCGTTATGTATGGATAAAGAATGTTCTTGATAAATACGATATGCGCCGCGCAAGGGTAGGGTATCACGATGATTATATACTGGATGAGCCCCACCCGTGGAACTCAGGCGCTAAGGATGACAGCCCGTATTATGAGCAGCTGACCGAGGAAACGCCTTATTTCACGGTGGATGGCGAAATGCCCTGGGTGGACGACCGCTGCAATTTATTGGGCTTTCCTATTGCGAAACGTCTTGCAAAGCATCATTTCACCTCGTTCAGCATAGAGCATAACTACAAGGAACAGCGGGGCAAGGATAAGGAAAAATGGGCAAGGGAAAATTCCTACTCTATTGAACGGTGGAAAACAGAGCCTGTAACGCCAGAAATGCTTACCGAAAACGGTATGCCCTTTAACCCCGAGTGGTTTGCAGGCGCCGACGGCAAGGCGATAGAGCGCAGCTGCTATGAGTACATAAGGGATTTTCTCGGCTACCATATAGCGGCGAAAAATGCGGAAATTTCAAAGGCGGGGCGCTTTACCGAAATTAAACTGAAGCTTATAAATTACGGTTTTTCGGCGCCGCACTCAATGAAAAGCTGCGATATTGTGTTGCTTGATAAGGATAATAATATTATAGCGGCAAGACCCGCCTGCAAGCTTTCAGAGCTGCAAAGCGGCAATGAAGTGACCTGCGAAACATATTTTGACGGGGATATTTCCGCGGCAGTGCGTTTCGGCTTTTCGTTGAGGGATTACGGGAATAAGGGCGCAAGGCTTGCAAACGACTGTGAATTTATAAACGGTGTTAATATTTTAGGTGAGTTATAAATTCAGATAGATATTAGACGGTAGATGTTAGTAAATGCCCCCCTGTTTCGGTAAAGACGAAACAGGGGGGCATTGGGTTTGCCAATCATTTACTGCGGCTCAAGCGGAATAAGCGGCAGTGTGATTGTAAAAACGGTAGGGCAGCGGGGGGATGTGAGTCGCAGCCCGTATTCCTCGCCGAAACGCAGCTTTATTCTTTCGTTTATGTTTTTAAGTCCGTAGCCCGATGTGGCTTTTGTGAGAATGGTATCTGTTTTTTGGGGCGGTATGCCCGCGCCGTTATCTGATACGGTGAACACAAGCGTTCCGCCCTCGGCATATGCCGAAACGGCAATTTCCCCGTGTGGCTCTGCAAGGCTTCTTATTCCGTGCTCAATTGCATTTTCAACAAGCGGCTGGAGAATAAGCGGAATGGCAAGGCAGTTTTTTATGTCCTCATCTATATTATAAACCACCTTAAAAATATCGCCGTAAATCGCCTTTTCAACGTTTATATAGTATTCAACTATTTTAAGCTCCTTTTCAACCGAAATATCATCATCGCCCTTGTTTAAAACGGCGCGGTAAAAGTTTGAAAGATTTACCACTATCAGGCTGGTTTCGGTATCCCCCTTATCAATAGCGTTCCAGTTTACCGCCTGCAAAACGTTATACAGAAAATGCGGCTTTATTTGTGCCTGCAGGGCTTTCAGCTCTGCTTTTTTCTGTATATGCTCGCTTTCGCGTATATCTTCTATCAGGCGGTTTATGTGGCGTATCATATTATCAAAATTATTGGTAAGGTTCCCTATTTCGTCGGAATAATCGGAATGTACGCTTATATTCAAATCGCCTGTTTTAACGCGGTTTATTTCGTTATTCAAAAGGGTTATTCTTTTTGTAAGTGTGTTGGAAAACGCTAACGCCAGCAGTGTTGAGAAAAACAGGCATATTAAAAGAAAAATAAGGGTTGTAATAAGTATGCTTTTAATACCCACCAAAAACGTGCCCTGATTTACAAAGGCGGTAAGCACAAAGCCGTTTTCAAGCTTTATGCTTTTAATAAGAAAGTCCTCCCCTCCGAATTTGGCATTTTTTCCGGTGTCGAACACCTCGTTTATGTCTTTAATAAGCGTTTTGTCTTTCGGTAAAATACTGCTGTAAATACATCCGCCGTCCGCAGAAAAAAGGGCTATATTATAATTGAAAAAATTGGGCGAGGCGGTGGATTCAAGCAGCTTTTGAGGGTTTATCTGTATGGTAAGGTCGCCCTTATATTCATCTTCCATAACTATGGCGCGGGAGAGTATTATCATTTTTTCATTGTAAAACCAGTTAAAATCACCGTTATTGCTTTTCCGAAATTCAGAAATGTTAAACTCCGAGCGCGGGCGAATAATGCTCCTGAACGCCGGGCGTGCCGTGGCGGGATAAAAGGTTACCTCGCGTATGTAGCGGTAATTTTGCTTTGCGTTGTAAATAAAGGGAGAAAGCACGGTTTCGGCGTCACGCATTATTTCGTCCGATTTATCCGGCTCATAATTAAGAACGCCGCTCATTGTAGGATTATTTTTTATTTTATCAATAACATTTTCGCTGTTTTCAATTGCCTCGTTAAGTCCGGCAGACACGCGGCTGAAATAGTAGTCTATATCGGTAAGCTTTGAGTTTATAAGCATTTTGCGTGATTGATAAAACGAGTAAAACCCCAGCACTATAATAGGCACTACCAAAACGAGCGAGTGGGTTATAAGCAACTTTTTTCGGTAGGGCAGATTGTTAAACCGCAGCGGCAGTGTTTTTATAAGCTTCATTTGCTATCCCTGCTTTTTCTTTTACGGTATTGCGTAGGCGTGATACCGTAGGTGGATTTGAAAAGCGCGCAGTAGTAGGACGTGCTTTCATATCCGATTTTAGTACAAATTTGCGAAATGCGCAAGTTTGTATTTGTTAAAAGCTCGCAGGATTTTTGCAGGCGGTAGTTTTTAATATAGTCAATAAAGTTCTGATTGGTTTCCTTTTTAAATAAATGGCTGAGGTAGGAAGCCGAAAAATACAGCCGCTGAGCTACCGATTCAAGGGTTAAATCGGTCATATATTCGGTTTCTATAATGTGGTAAACATTGTTTATTATTCTTGAATTTTCGTAGCTGTCATCGCTGTTTCGAATTTCGGTTATCAGCTCCTCAAAAACCGCGTATACATCATTGACCGATTGCGTTTCAAACACCTTTTTAAGATATTTTTGCATTTGGGTTTCAACATCATAGGTGTTTACGTTAAGAAAAATTCGGTTGATTATATTTGAGCATATATATTTTACATATAAAGCGGACATATGATTGCTTCTTTTAAAATAATCAAATAGAAATTTTATATCGGAAAGCACCGCGTCGTAGTCCTTTGAATGAACCGAAAAGGCAATGCGGTCGGTTACGGCGTCTATCGGCGGGTTTTTTTCGTATTCGGATAAATTCCCGCTGTCTGCCGGCAGAACAATGCTGTTTTCCGTGAAAAAGCAAACCTCGATTGTGCCGGAAAGTTTGGTGTAACTCTGTATAAGCTCGCCTACGGAATGTATAGGACCGCCGTATACCGCGCATATTTTGGTTTCGCCCGAATCGGAAAAATCGGCTATAAGCCTTTCTGAAAGCCCGCTTTCGGGTAGAAACAGGCTTTTATCGGTAAGCAGGCACAGGCAGCGCCTGTTATTGAGGCGGATATAATTTACATCCCGACAAAAAGCGCTCTCCAGAATTTTTTTAAGCGGTATTCTGGTCATATCGGTATTGCGGCTTAAAATTTCAATCATAACCGGCTGTACACCGTTTTCAAGGCTGCCTATTTGCTTTTCAAGCTCTGAAATAAGCGCTTCGTCCTCGGGCTCCTTTAAAAAGCAGCTGAAAAGATTATCCTTAAAAAGCTGATCCTGAACGGGAGCGGCGGTGCTTTCGGGGTGTTCTGATTTTTCATAAAGGCATTTTTTAACCACCGCTTCTATTGCGGCAATAAAATCATCAATAAGGTACGGCTTTAAAAGATAATTCACCACACCGCAGCGCAGCGCTTGCTGGGCGTACTCAAAATCACGGTATGCGCTTATAAACACCGTTTTAATATCGGGGTGCAGCGCTACCGCGGTCTGTGCAAGGTCTGTGCCCAAAATATCCGGCATACGTATATCCGTAATTAAAATGTCAATATCCTGCTCCTTGAGCATTTTAACCGCCGCCTGACCGCAGCCGGCTTCAAAGGTTTTTACATTCCAGCCCTGGTTGTTAATTATGTTTGACATACCGCGGCGGTCACGGTATTCATCATCAACAATTAGAATATTAAGCATTGAAGTACCCCTTAATTTATATGTTAAATATCTAAACAGTAATTAAATTATAATAATTTTGTAATGCAAAAGCAATATAATTTGCTCTTTTTTGCTCTGGAAATCCCCAAGACAGCAAGAAAAAACAAAATTTCTAAAAAATGCGATATTTACGTACGCATTGTTTTGAATTAAAATAATAACAGAAAAGAATTTTGGAGGTTGCGTTCAATGCTGAGGTGCGCTAAAAAAATCATTGCCTGTTGCCTTGCGGTACTGTGCCTTGCGTCGGTTTTACCGCAAAGCTGCTTTGCAACAGAGGGCGGCAAGCTCAATTTGCAGGAAACGGTTTATGCCGAAGGCTCTTACGGTGTTTATAATAACAAAAATACCGAAAACGGCACAGAGCCGATTTATGAGGAAATAACCGTTGCGGCAGCCGCGTATACCTCAAAGGAAAATGCAGAGCTTAAAACAGGCGAATACTGCGGCAGGGCAAATGCCGTTATGTGGGAAAACGGCGAGGGCAGCGTTACCTGGCGCGTCAATACACCGCGCGCGGGGCTTTACGCCGTAGCGCTTGATTATTGCCCCATAGAGGGTAAGGGCTCGGCTATTGACCTCGGCATTAAAATAGACGGCGAATACCCGTTTTCGGAAGCTTCATCGGTTACATTTCCGCGAATATGGAAGGATAATTCCGATAAAATGCCGATGGATGAAAACGGCGATGAATACACCCCGGAAATTTCCGAAGTATTTGAATGGAGCAGAGAGTATTTCCGTGATGTAAAGGGCAATTACGGAAATATTTCCTATGAATTTTATTTTTCGGCAGGGGAGCATACTGTCACTGTTGTTTGCAATAATGAGACTGTGGCACTTGAAAGCATTGTTCTTTTAAATAAAAAGGCTGTCCCCTCATATGCCGAGGTTGCGGAAAAATATAAGGCGGCGGGCTACAAAGAAAGCAAAAGCGAAATTAAATACATACAGGCGGAAACGCCTTACCGTAAATCAGACCAGACCCTGCGTGCACAGTATGATCGTAACAGCCCGCTTACGCAGCCCTTTGACGCTTCACACATACGGTACAATTGCATAGGCGCTAATGCGTGGAAATACCAGTCGCAGTGGATTTCATGGGAAATTGACGTGCCGGAGGACGGACTTTACACCCTTGGCGCGCGTTACCGCCAGGAGACTATAAAGGGCTTTGCCTCATCAAGAAGGCTGACGCTGGACGGCGAACTGCCCTTTGCCGAGGCTGAGTGCATAGATTTTGCCTACACCGAGGACTGGGACCTGCTGCTTTTCGGGCAGGAAAACGAGCCATACCTTTTTTACCTTACCGCCGGCAAGCACATAATGCGGCTTGAAGTGGTTATGGGGCGGGTAAGCGAGATAGTGGGCAGCCTGCAAAATGTTAATGATACGCTTATGAAGCTTTACAGGAGGATAATAACAATTACCGGCACCTCCCCCGATCCGTACCGCGATTACAGCATTGCCGAAAGCATACCCGATATGGTTGAGATACTTGAGGAGGCAAGGCGCATACTGCGGACCGAAAAGAAAAATCTTGAGACTGTTACAGGTAATAAATCGGTCAATACCTCAACCATTCAAACCCTTTTAAGCCAGGTGGAAAACGTAATAAAAACGCCGGATTCGCTTATAACCTCAGCACGGCTTAACAGCTTTTCATCAAATATAAGCAGCTTATCATCATGGCTGTTGGATTTAAAATATCAGCCGCTTACAATAGATTATTTTATTCTGAAAGCGCCGGATGATACATTGCCGCGCTGCAATGCCGGGTTTGTTGAAAATTTTATAAGCGGGTTTAAAAACTTTATTGCTTCGTTTGTTCAGCAATACGGAATTTCGGGAAACTCCGGGAATAAAAAAATAACAATATGGCTGTCCCTCGGGCGCGACCAACTGCAAATAATAAATAATATAGTGTCAGATTCGTTTACCCCGCAATATAAAATTGACGTTGATATAAAGCTTGTAGACGCTTCGCTTATACAGGCTATACTTGCGAAAAACGGACCCGATGTGGCAATAATGGTGGCGCGCGACCAGCCAGTAAACCTTGCCGTGCGAAACGGGCTGACCGATTTATCAAAGCTTGAGGGCTTTGACGAGGTTAAGTCAAGATTTATTGACTCCGCAACCGTGCCTTATGAAATTTTAGGCGGCTGCTACGGGCTGCCCGATTCATTAAGCTATAATATGCTGTTTTACCGCAGTGATATTCTTGAAGAAATGAATGTGCAGGTGCCGCAAACCTGGAACGACCTTTTGGAGCTGGCACCGATAATGCACCGCAACGGAATGAAAATAGGGCTTGGCGATGTTTTCCCCGCACTGCTTATGCAAAAGGGTGTAAGCTATTATAACGACTCGCTTACCGATACTAATTTCTCCACCCCAGAGGCTTACGAAGCCTTTAAGAGCTGGACCGATTACTATGTGCTGCACGGTTTTCCGCTTGCGTATAATTTTTATAACCTTTTCCGCACGGGTGAAATGCCCATAGGTATACAGCCCTACAGTATGTATAACACGCTGAGGGTTGCCGCCCCCGAAATAGACGGGCTGTGGGAAATGACACCTATACCGGGAACGGAAAAGCCCGACGGCACTATTGACAGAACAAGCGCGGCATCGGGTACGGCGTGCATTATTTTTAAAAACACCAAAAAGACCGAGGAAGCCTGGGAATTTCTTAAATGGTGGACCTCGGATGAAACTCAAACGCGCTACTCACTGGAAACGGAATCGGTGCTGGGGCTTTCGGCAAGGTGCTCTACGGCGAATATAAAAACAATGGAGTCTATTCCGTGGACCAAAACACAGCTTAAAGCGCTCAAAACACAGCTGTATGCTATTCGGGAGGTGCCGCAGGTGCCGGGCGATTATTATGTGAGCCGCAACCTGAACAATGCGTTCAACAGCACGGTTGTGAGCGGCGAAAACGCCCGCGCCAGCCTTGCAAAATGGACAGAGGAAACCTCAATTGAGCTTAAACGCAAGCGCGAAGAATTTGGATTAGAGGGATTGAAATGAAGCAAAGGGGCTTAAAAAAACGAATAGGTGGTTTTATTGCCGATACCGGCAGGGACTGGCGCAGCAATTATCAGCTTTATTTGCTTGCCATGCCGTTTATGATTCTGTTTTTCCTGTTTGTAATTGTGCCGGTGGTTATGGCAATAGCCCTGAGCTTTACCTATTATAATATGATAGAAATTCCCCAGTGGCGGGGAATTGATAATTACCTGAAAATGTTTCTTGATGATAATATTTTCGGCACGGCGTTTGTAAATACGCTGAAATTCGCGGTTATTACCGGCCCTGTGGGGTATATGCTCAGCTTTATTATAGCCTGGCTTATAAATGAGCTGACCCCCAAGGTGCGCTCGGTTGTTACGCTTATATTCTATACACCCGCGCTTACCGGAAACGTGTATTTTATATGGCTGTATATTTTCAGCGGCGACAGATACGGCTTTATAAATAACATACTGTTGCAAAGCGGGCTTATACTTGAGCCGGTGCAGTGGCTTGAAAGCGAACAGTATATGATGAATATTCTTATATTAGTTCAGCTGTGGCTGAGCCTGGGTATAAGCTTTCTTTCATTTATAGCGGGGCTTCAATCGGTTGACCGCACCATGTATGAGGCGGCGGCGATTGACGGCGTGAGAAACCGCTGGCAGGAGCTTTGGTATGTTACGCTGCCTATGATGAAGCCGCAGCTGCTTTTCGGCGCGGTAATGCAAATCAACTCCTCCTTTTCGGTGGGTGCTATTTCGCAGGCGCTGCTCGGTTTTCCGAGTAAAAACTACGCCGGCCACACAATAGTGCTGCATATTATGGATTACGGCACCACGCGCTATGAAATGGGCTACGCCTGCGCGCTTACGGTTGTGCTGTTTCTTATGATGCTTGTTTTTAAATCGGTTATTTCACGCGTGCTGGCAAGGGTAGGAGAGTAGGTTATGGTAGCAAAAAAACAAAAAAAACATCATAAAAAGCTGTTTTCCCGCGCAGGCACCGAAAAACAAACAAGGAGCCTGTTCGGAAATGCGGTTTTATTCATAATTCTTGCGGCGTTCGCTGCTTTTATGATTTTGCCGCTTTTCTACTCGGTTATAAATTCCTTTAAGCCTATTGAGGAGCTGTTTCTTTACCCGCCGCGCTTTTACGTTATGCGGCCGGTGTTTTCAAATTACACCTCGCTTTTCAGGCTTATAAATAACCTCAGAGTACCCTTTTCAAGGTATGCGTTCAACAGTGTTTTTGTTTGCGTGGTAATAACCGCGGGTCAGATTTTATTAGCCTCGGCTGCCGCTTATTCGCTTTCAAAATTCAAAACGCGCATAAGCTGGTTTTTCCCGGTGGTTGTAACCTCGCTGCTTTTCAACAGCACGGTTCTTGCAATACCGCAGTATATTATTCTGAACGCGCTGGGCATTGTAAATACATACTGGGTGTATATACTGCCCTCGCTTGCCTCATCACTCGGGCTGTTTCTTATGAAGCAGTTTATGGAGCAGGTGCCGGGCGCGCTTATAGAGGCGGCAAAAATTGACGGCGCCAGCCATTTTACAATTTATTGGAAAATAGTAATGCCGCTTGTTAAGCCTGCGTGGCTTACGCTGCTGCTTTATGCCTTTCAGGGAATATGGGCTACCAGCAGCGGCAGCACGGTATACAATGAGGAATTTAAGCTGCTGCCCAATGCTATAAATCAGGTGCTTTCGGGCACCATTGAAAGAACCGGCGCCTCTGCCGCGGGCAACGTTTTGCTTATGATTCCGCCAATACTGGTGTTTATACTCACCCAAAGCAACGTTATACAAACCATGACCAGCTCCGGCATTAAGGAATAGGAGGAGAAATATGTTGAAAAAATATTTTTTCAAACCGTTTGCTTTAATAATTTCCCTTCTTATTCCGGTGTGCGGGATGATGACTGCATCGGCGCAGTCACCCGACCTGCCTTATAATACCTACTTTTATGTTGACGAGCAGATAAAGGAATGTCCCGCCACACTGTCGCCTGAAACGGTTATAAGCGGCAGCACCGCCGGCACGGGCGACTGGAACGCGCCGCAGGATATATATGCCGCGAACGACCTTTTATATATTTCCGATACGGATAATAACCGTGTGGTTATTCTGAATATGGATTATAAGGCTGTAAGAATTATAGATAAGGTTTACGAAAACGGCAAGGAAAGCAGCCTTTCGGGACCGACCGGCCTGTTAGCCGATAAAAATTACGTTTACATAGCCGATACGGGCAATTCCCGCGTGATAATGGTGGACGGGAATAACAACGTGCTTTTAACCCTTAAAAAGCCAGATGACCCGCTTTTCGACCAAAAGCGATTTTTTCAGCCGCAGAAGGTATTAAGGGATAAAAACGGCTATTTTTATGTGCTGAGCCTCGGCACCTACGAGGGTGCGCTGCTTTATAACCCGGATGGCACCTTCAATTCATTTTTCGGCGGAAACCGAGTAACAGTAACTCTTTCACTGCTTATTGAAAATTCGTGGCGAAGGCTGCTTAATAAAACCCAGCTTTCAAAAATTGCAAAGAATATTCCGCAGGAATACAGCAGCTTTGATATGGATGCGAATGAGTTTATATTCACCTGCTCAAACAGCGCTACCGAAAGCACCGATCAGCTTAAAAAGCTCAACCCCACCGGCACGAATGTGTGGGAAACCGGAAAAAACTACGGCGATAATGTTACCGAATGGAACGGCTCAACAAGGGTAGTTACCAGATTTTCGGATATAGCGGCTGACGGCGACGACTTTGCCGTGGCGATTGACAGCCAGCGCGGGCATATTTTCCAGTACTCCGCAACAGACGGTAGGGTGCTTTCCGTTACCGGAAATAACGGCTTTCAGGAGGGAACGTTTGCAACCCCCGTGGCGGTGGATTGCTATGATAACCGCATATATGTGCTTGACAGCGCAAAGGCTACAGTTACCGTGTTTAAGCAGACTGAATACGGGCTGCTGCTAAAGGAGGCGCTGGCGCTTTATAACGACGGAAGGTACGATGCCTCCTATGAGGCATGGGAAAAGGTGCTTAAACGCAACGGAAATATGCAGCTTGCCTATACGGGCATAGGTAAGGCGCTTGTGGGCAAGGGTGAATACCGCGATGCTATGAAGTACTTTAAGCTTGCGAATGATAAATCGGGCTATTCCGAGGCCTTTGCCGCACAGCGCAAAATAGTTTTGCGGCAGCAGTTTATATGGATTTTGCCGCTTGCGCTGATTTTAATAGTGGCGTTTCTTATTACCGGCGTTATGGAAAGGCGCAAAAGGGACGATCACGCCACAAAGAAATACAATAAATGGCAATTCCCCTTTTACATAATGCTGCACCCGACAAACGGCTTTAACGATTTAAGGTGGACAAAGCGCGGTTCTGTCACAGTGGCTACGGTTATATTTGCCTTTTGGCTGGTATCCTCCATTATGAAAAAGGAGCTTTCGGGCTTTATTTTCAGCGCGAGCAGCTCTGAAAAGCTTACATTTAATGTATGGACGCAGCTTTTGGCAATGGCTCTGCTGTTTATACTATTTGTGGCTATAAACTGGGCGGTGTGCACGCTGTTCGAGGGCAAGGGCACGGCGAAAAATATTTACATTTACACCTCATACAGCCTTTTGCCGCTCATTTTCTCCAACTATATTTACATTGCCTTAAGCTATGTTTTCTCACAGGGCGAGGCTTCCTTTTTAAGCATAATAAACGCAGTTTTCCTGCTGTGGGCGGCGGTTTTACTGCTTAAAGGGCTTGAAATTCTGCACGAATACAGCCTTAAACAGGTTATTCTTTCAATAATCAGCACGGCATTCGGCATAGCAATAGTGGTTTTCCTTTTGCTGCTGCTCGTAAGCCTGTTTAACCGCGTGGCTTCGTTTGTATCATCGGTAATAAATGAATTTATGCTGCATATGCAGCAATAACGGCGGCAAAGGAGCAATTATATGAAAATTAAAAGTAGCTTTATAAAGCGTCATATAGCTGTTTTGTCGGCATTACTGCTGATGCACCCCGCGGCAGCGGCGGAAAAAGCCGCACCGCAAAAAGGCGCGGGCGATTTTACGGTTATATCGGGCAGAGGCATAGAAAACGAAAGCTTTTCCGTTTTGGCTGACGCTGCCGGCAGCTTTACTCTTACCGATAAAAGAACCGGAGATGTGTGGTACAGTAATCCCCCCGAGGGGGAAAACGCTCAGGGAATGTCCGGCATAAATAAAATGCAGATGAACTCGCAGCTTATTGTTAATTACCTTATAGACGGAAAAACCCAAAAAAGCGCTACCAGCTTTGCCTCCTCCACCAAAAAAGAGGGCGTAAACGTTTCGGCTGACAGCGCGGGTCTTCGCGTTACGTACAGCTTTATAAGCGAGGAATTTACCGTTCCGGTTTTATACACGCTTGACTCCTTCGGACTTACCGCCTCTGTGCTTACCTCGGAAATTAAGGAAAGCGAGAAAAATAAAATAACCGAAATTTCTCTGCTGCCGTATTTCGGCGCGGCGAGTGTGAACGACAGCGGCTATTTTCTCGTGCCGGACGGCAGCGGTGCGCTTATAGGCTTTAATAACGGAAAAACAAAAAGCAGCTACCAGCAAAAAATATACGATACCGACGGCCTTATGAATAAGGACACAAGCATTATAAACGTTCAAACGGCAAGGCTGCCCGTGTTCGGTGTGGAAAAAAACGGCAAAACGCTTCTTGCTAATATATCCTCGGGTGCTGCGGCGGCAAAGCTTTACGCCTTTGTGAGCGGCACAAACGGCGTTTATAACTACATATATCCGCAGTTTACCTACAGGCAATCGGCGGTTGATAAAATGCTTTCAAAAACCTGGTACCCGATAGATGTAACCTTTACCTCCAAAAAGACCGCCGAAGAAAGCTTTTCGGTGAGATATTCGCCGGTTTCGGGTAATGGCGGCGGCTACAGCGGTATGGCGGCGCTTTACCGCGAAATGCTTACAAAGGAAAAGGGCGTAAAGCCGAAAACACAGGCGGAGGATGCGCCGCTTTACCTTGATTTATACGGCAATGCCAAGGTAAAGGATAATATTTTAGGCTTTCCTGTTACCAAAAATCAGGCGCTTACCTCATTTAAGGAGGCGCGCGAAATACTGAGGGAGCTTACCGAAAATAAGGTTGACAGCGTTAAGGTGCGCTATCTCGGAATTGATTCGGGCGGCATAACCCACACAAAAACGCCCACCGCCTTTAAGCCGACCGCGGGTATGGGCGGCAAAAAAGGCTTTGCCGATTTAAAGGCGTTTGCCGAAAAAAACAATATTGAAATATACCCCGATAATGATTTCCTTTTCTTCAAAAAAGCGCCGTTTTCGCTGTTTGCACGGCTTGACGCCGCAAAGGACGTGTGCGATAAATCGGCTAAGCTTTACAGCTACACGCTGAGCAACGGTAAAATGACCGGCACGGACAGGTATATTTTAAAGCCGGAAAAGGCAAGGCTTGCGGCGCAGAAATATATGAAAAGCTACGGCAAGGCCGATAACAAATATATTTCCCTTTCGAATATCGGCAGCTTTGTTTATTCTGATTTCAGCGGGGATATTTGCCTTGCGGGTAAAACCGCCGAAATATTCGGCGGGGTGATGAAGGAATACGCCGAAAACGGATATTCGCTGCTGCTTAAAGCACCTAACGATTATGCGCTGCCGTATACCTCGGCAATTACCGCGGCGCCCGTCACTTCAAGTCTTTTTGATATAGAGGACGAGGCTGTGCCGTTTTACCAGATGGTAATGCACGGGCTTATTTCCTACTCGGTGCCGGCGGTAAACCTTTCGGATTCGGACGCGGCGGTTTTAAAGGCGATAGAAACGGGCAGTAGCCTTATGTACGCGCTTTCCGCCGCCGATTACTCGGTGCTGGCAAACGATAATTACGATGAGCTTTACGGAATAACCGCCTCGCACTGGACTAACGAAATATGCGAAAATTATGCAAAGGTGAAAAACGCCTTAGCCGCGGTTTCAAATAAAACAATGCTGCTGCACGAAAAGCTGCAAAGCGGGGTTTACAGAACCGTGTACGAGGGCGGCACGCAGATTATTGTGAATTACAACAGCACGCCGGTTGAAATAAACGGTGAAAGGGTAGAGGGGTTATCCTATAAAGCTTTTAAAGGGGAGGAACGGTAAATGAAAGGCTCGAAGCTTACAAATGCAAAAAGAAATTCACTTATAGGGTTTTCATTTACAATCCCCTGGGTAATAGGCTTTATATTTCTCTTTCTTATTCCGCTTATAAAAACCGTTTTATACTCCTTTTCCTCAATCAGCATAGGCAAAAGCGGATTTGAGCTTTCGTTTGTGGGGGTTAGGAACTACCGCGCCACTTTCTCGGAGGACCCGAATAATCTGAGAATGGTATTGACCTCAATAGGCAACGTTGTGGTTACCGTAATAGTGGTAGTGGTGTTCAGCCTTTTCTTAGCTATACTGCTTAATCAGGATTTTCGCGGGCGCTCGCTTGCAAGGGTAATATTCGCCCTGCCTATAATAATAGCCTCGGGCGTGGTAATAGTTTTGCTGAAGGAAAACGTATTGCAGCAGAATATGGGCTCATCAGATACGGCGGCAACGCTGTTTCAGGGCAACGGGCTGCTTGATTTTTTAAAGCTTATGGGTCTGCCCGATAATATTGTGGGTATGTTTGAAAACATACTCAATAATATATTTGATATGGTGTGGCGCTCGGGTATGCAGATAATACTGTTTTTATCGGCGTTACAGTCAATTCCGTCCTCCTCATACGAGGCGGCAAAAATTGAGGGCGCTACCGCTTGGGAAAGCTTTTGGTTTGTAACCTTTCCTATGATAAGCCCGTTTTTACTTGTAAACATTGTTTACACAATAATAGATACCTTCACCGATTCAACAAACACGGTAATGAGTAAAATTTTCAGCCTTGTTTCGGGGGTTGAGTATGAAAAGGCCGCGGCGTTTTCAATAGTATATTTTATTCTTGTTTTGCTGGTTGTGGGGCTGGTTTACATTATTATGAACAAGCGCATAAGCTATTCGGAAAGGTAGGTGAAAAAAATGGCAAATGAAACAGGCTTATCGGTTGCCGCAATAAAAAGGGGACCCGAATACAGGGCAAAAAGAACTGCGGGATTTTTATACTCCTTTTTCAGGGGATTTTTGCTTATAGGGCTTTCCTACATAGTGCTTTACCCGATAATTTTTATGCTCAGCACGGCGGTAAGAAGCCCTGCGGACTACTACGACCCCACGGTCATATGGCTACCGAAGCATTTTTCCCTTGAGGCGTTCGGCACGGCGGCAAGGCTGCTTAACTACGGAAAAACCTTTGGCAACACATTGCTTATTTCGGTGGGTGCATCTCTTATTCAGGTGGCAATTTGCGCAATGGTGGCATATGGGCTTGCGCGCTACAGCTTTAAGGGTAAGGGCATAATGATAATTTGCATTATTTTAACTATAATAGTGCCCTCGCAAACTATTATTGTACCGCTTTACGAGCAGTACCGTTACTTTGACTTTTTCGGAATCTCAAGGCTTTTATCGCTTATATTCGGCGGTAATTTCACTGTTAAGCTGACCGATACGGTGTGGGTTTATTACCTGCCGGCGCTTTTGGGCAACGGCTTGCGTGCCGGGCTGTTTATACTTATATTTATGCAGACCTTCCGCGGCTTTCCGAAATCAATAGAGGAAGCCGCCTGGATTGACGGTTGCGGTCATCTCAGGTGCTATACCTCAATAATGATTCCGAATGCGGTCAATTCCTTTGTTACGGTTTTTCTTTTCTCCTTTGTGTGGCACTGGAACGACTATTATTATTCGGGAATGCTTATGAACGGAACCTCAACGCTGTCGCTTGCGCTGAGAAATCTTTCAAGCACCGCTTCCGCCACCTTCAGCAATCAAAGCGACCCTATTGCCAACGCGGTTTGCGTTCAGGCGGGGAGTCTGCTTGTTATACTGCCCATTTTACTGATTTTCTTCTTCGGGCAAAAGGCATTTGTTGAAAGCGTTGAAAGAACGGGCATGGTTGAGTAATATTTAAACGGAAGGAATGGGGTTTATGAAAAAAATTCTTAGGTATTTTACCGCCGCGGCGTTATGCTTTGCCCTTGCCGCGACTGCCGCTGCCTGCAAAGAAAAAAAGAGCAGTGACGCAGGAAAGGGGAAAGAGCCCAAAAAAAACGATAACGGCTATGTTTCAAAGGTAAGGTATGAGGCGGAGCACCCGTATGTTGAGCATAACGGAGAGCCGTATTTAATGCTGCCGCTGCAAATGCGGCTTGACTGGATATATGAAGATACCGGCGGGGATATAGCCTTTATTGAAGAAAATTTTGCCAATGCGGCAGAGCTGGGCTTTCAATCGGTTTGTATACCTATATACTGGGCAACAATTGAGCCTTCGCAGGGCAAGTTTAATTTCAGCCAAATGAGCATTTATTACAAATACCTTGAAAAATACGATTTAAAGGTTGAGTGGCTATGGTTCGGCACCAATGTCTGCGGTAGCGGCGGCTGTGCGCCGCAGTGGGTGAAGAATGCGCCCGATACATATAAAAGAGTAGTGCCTGAGGGCTACAAGGGAGACGGCGTGTGGTTTGATTTCTCCTGCAAAGAAACGCTTGAGGCGGAAAAAACCGCTGTAGGCGAAATGATGAAATGGCTGGCACAGAACGATAAGCAAAGGCGCTGCGTTATGATTCAGGTTAATAACGAGGTAGACCAGGGAGCAAACAATTTCCAGCCCGACCAGACCGACGCGGCACAGAATTTTGCGGGACAGTGGTGGCAGACCAAGGAGGGGCACGATAAATATTGCTGGGTAAACGGGCAGCGCGAGGAGTTTTTCGCCTATGAAAGCGCGCTGGGCGACGTTATTCACAGCAGCCCCTACAACTGCGTTACCAGAATAAATGTGAGCGGCGCGGGCAGAAACACTATTCCGGAATTAAAGCTTGACTACGAGGATATACTCGATACCAGCGGAATTGACATTGTGGGTGTTGACTGCTACACCACTAAATGGGACTCGCTTGACCAATATATTACCAAGGTGAGCGGCAACGTAACCCATCTGGCGGAGGCGTCGGCAACCTATGAATTCGGCTACAATATGGCAAAAATGCTTGAAATGGGCGCGGGAATGATGATATACTGCCACCGCGACGACAGGGACCACTTCGGCTTTTATGTAAATAACGGGCGTGACAGCAAGGAGTGGACAGAGCGCCCTTCAACGGGTGAGGACCGCAAGTTTATGAATATGATTAAAAAGGTTTCTTCAAAGCTTGCCTATGCCGTGCCGAACGGCGAGGTGCTTGAATTTAACGGCGAGCACCTTGAGGGCGGTATGGACGTAACCTCATCACTCAACGGCTTTTCAATAAGATTTACGCAGGGTAACGACGGCTTAGGGATTGCTTTCCCCGTGGGGGATAAGGAATGGATATTGCTTGCTAACCGTGATAGCAGCGTGTTTGAGTTTGACAGCAGCGCAAAGGTTGCCGGCGCCGCGTTCGGCGGGTATGAAAACGGCAAGTGGAAGGTGCAGAACACAAGCGCGGTTGACGGCAATAAAGTAACCGTAAACGCTTACCAGGCGGTAAAGGTAATTTTAGAGTAAGCTTTTCGGAAGGATTTTCCGATAAAATAAAATTTTTGAAAAGAGGAAAAAATATGAAACGAATATTTGCCTTACTGTTAGCATTCGGAATGATCATCGGTTTATTTGCGGGCTGCGGAAAAAGCGATAATGAATCCGGCGGGACTGCGGCTGCCGAGAAAAAGGACTTCAAAAACTCAAAAATAGTGGTTTTTGTATCTAACGACAGCGAGGAAATAGCTGACGTTATAAACGAATCGGGCAGAGCCTGGCAGGAAAAATACGGCGGCAGGGTCACCTATGTTTACGGTACCGACTGGAACCAGCGCTACACCAAGCTTTCAACGCTTATAGCCTCGGGCGAGCAGTTAGACGTTTATGCCTCGGGCACATTTCAGGATATACCGGTGCTGCCGCTTAAAAGCTTATTACTGCCGGTAGACGATTATCTTGAGGATACCGCGCAGGTCTCGGTAGATCTGAGCAAAAAGGGCTTTGCCTTTAAAAATAAAACCTACGGCTTTGCCCTCAAGCACCTTTACCAGCCTATGGTTATAGTTTACAACAAAACTATGTTTGAAAATAACGGCGAAAAGACCCCGCTTGAATATTACAAGGAGGGCAAATGGAATTGGGAGAATTTCAGAAAAGCCGCTAAAAGCCTTACACAGGACCACAATAACGACGGCGTTACCGACCAATACGGCTACGGCACATGGCTGCCGCACCTGTTTATGAATACCGCCGGCGTAGCCGATTATATTGATTCGGATTATAAGCTTAACCTTGAAAACCCCGGAATTACAAAAACGGCGCAGTTTTTGCAGCAGGTAGGCTTTAAGGATAAGAGCATAGTGCCCGGCATTTGGGATTGGCTTGACTACTTTGTGGCGGGAAATCTTGCAATGATAGGCGAGCGCGTTTCTTACTTAGGCTATGTTAAGGAGCACGGGCTTACGGACGAGGTGGATTTTGCACCCTTCCCGCAGGACCCCGATAATAAATCGGACGTTAAGTACGGCGCCTGGGTGGACGGACCTTGCATTTTGAGCAACACAAAAAATGCCGCGGCTTCGGCTGAGTACATTAAAAATTACTATGCGCCGGCGGCTGAAAAGGTAAGACAGAAAACAATCAAGGAAACCAACAAGGTATGGCACGGCTATACCGATGAGCAGCAAAAGCTTATTGACAAAATACTGCCTAACGCTTATGTTCTCAATTCAATGGGCTTTAACAATTTCGGCACTATATCCCGCGAGATGTGGGGAAATATCTACCGCGACGGTGAGTCTATAAGCACGGTTATTGCAAGCAAAAAGCCGACGCTGCAGGCTGAGCTGGACGATTGCCTTGCCGATACCAAGGTGGACGGAATTGAGGAATACACAAAAATTAAAACCATAGATTTTGAAAGCGGAATGGCGCCCATTGTTGAAAAAACCTCCGGCTGCGCAAAGCTTGAGGGTAAGCTTTCGGGCAAGCAGTCGCTCACGGTAACCTGCCCCGAAACCGACGCAGGCAGCAACCCGCCCGTGCTTATTCACACAGACGCGAGCGCGGCAAAGCTGCCCTCGGGTCATAACTACAAAATCTCGCTTAAATACTCCTTAGCCGAAGAATTAAAGGGCTATGATACGGTGTACTTCCAGATACGCTCACTTTCGGATATTGACAGCTACGATAACGGCACTGCCGATACCCTTGTGCTTGACAGCAGCTCGAAGAAATCGGGCACGCTTACGGGTAACATAAACCTGCCGGTAAGCAAAAAGGGCAACGATTTTGTTCTGATAATGAGCTACACGGGCAAGGGCGGTAAGGTAGTTATAGACGATATAAGCATTACCGAAAATAAGTAATAACAGCAGACCCGGGGAGGAAAAAATATTCTCCCCGGCACATACCAAAACAGGAAAAGGAGAAGGGATATGAAAAAGGCAATATCGTTAATACTTGCGGTTTTGCTTTGCACGGCTGCTTTTACACCTGTTCTTTTCAGTCTTACGGGTATTGCCGGCGAACAGGCAACATACAGCTTTTTCGGCGAGGATACCGCACTGCCGGGCGACTGGAAGCAGGAGGACGCCTTAAATGTGGGCAAGGCTTATGTTTCGGGCGGAGCAACCGAGGCAACTCTCAGTGAAGGGCTTGCGGATTTCAGCCTTGATTTCAAGCTGAAGGCGCCTGCGGGCGCGGTTGCCCCGATTTCGGTTTTTATGCGCGAAAACGGGGATAACGCATATTGCCTTACCATAAATAAAAGCGCGGGTGCTGGCATTTCGTTCAGCGGCTACGGGGAAACAGGCTTTTCTGAGCCGACCCTTAATATAGCTGACGGAAAATGGCACAGCATAGGTATTAAGCTTAGAGCGCAGCGCGCTGTGCTGCTTGCCGACGGCGTTAAGGTTATGGATATTGATATGACCGCACCCGCAGAGGCGGGCAGGCTGAGAATAGCCGTTTCCGCGGCTGATACAGCTTTATCGGGCATTAAGGTTGCGGGCGTTCGCGCAGAGGATATGGACACGGTTGCCGACTACGATTTTTCAACCGATACATACCCCGGCGCGCTGCCGGGCGTTACCTGGAAATATGATACCGAGGATGGCATTAACGGCATTAAAAACACCCAAAGCTGGGTGACCTGGCAGGTGGCTGCGGCTGCCGGCAGCGATGATACAAAGGCGCTTGCAAGGGTAAAGGAATTTGCGGTGGAAATTAAAGCCGCGGCATTTATTGCAGGCGGCAATTCATGGCAGCGCGGCTTGCAGTATAATTTGCCGAACGGACATGATGTAAAGATAAATAAATCTAATTTCAGGTACACCTCGGGCGGCTCGGTAGTGTATCAGAATGAGGGGTCAAACTACCCCGATAAAAAGCTTCACACCTATGACATTGTATTTACCGGCGAAAAAATACTTGTGTATATGGATAAGGCTTTAACCCCCGTGTTTGAGTATAAGCACAGCAAGGTAGCAGATACAGCCGCGTATTTTTCGGTATATAATTATTTTGACAGCGGCTCGTTTATTAAAATCAACTCCTTAAAGCTTAAAACGGGTAAGGGCGTTCACGAGCTGGTGGTTGAAAAGCCGGCACCGGAATTTTCCGCAGGGACGGCGACCCCCGAATACACCACCTTCGGGAATAAAGCCGCGCTCGGCGGCAGCTGGACCTCGTGGAACGGCAAAAATGTTGGAGCGGCTTTCCGTGCTGCCGCGGCAAACAGTGTTACGCTTTCGGAAAGCCTGCAAAGCTTCGGGCTTGATTTTAAGGTTTGCGCCCCTGCTGAGAGCCTTTCGCCCTTTACGGTATTATTGCGGCAGGCAAATGGCGGCTCATATGAGTTTACCGTAAACAAAACCGAGGCGGGCGGAATTTATTTCGGCGGATATTCCGAAAATGAGTTCAGCGACGCATCGCTTAATATTGCCGACGGTCAGTGGCACAGCGTAAGCATAAGAATGAGGGCAAACCGCGCTGTTTTACTGGTGGACGGCGTTAAGGTTATGGATAAAACCGTTGCCAATACAGCCGCGGGCGCACTGGTGCTTAAGGTAGGCGAGGTAGGCACATATTTTTCGGGCATAAAGCTTTACAATGTAAAGGCAGAGGATATGGACACGGTTGCCGATTATGATTTTTCAACCGATACATACCCCGCTGCGCTGCCCGGTGTTGACTGGACCTACGACACGGCAGACGGCATAAACGGCATTAAAAACGGCAAAAGCTGGGCGGCTTGGCGCGTTGCCTCTGCCTCTAAAAACGAGGAGGTGCAGGCGCTTGCAAAAGCAAAGGAATTTGCGCTGGAAATAAAGGCGGCGGTTTCGCTTACGGGCGACAACTCATGGCAGCGGGGGCTGCAATACAAGTTGCCTAACGGTCAGATTCTTGCAATAAGCCACTCGCACTACCGCTATTATGCCGAAAAAATAGCCCAAAAGGATTTTGCGAATTACCCCGATACAAAGCTGCACACCTTTGATATTGTTTTCACCGCGAAAAAGGTTACGGTGTATATGGATAAGGCGCTGGCGGCGACCTATGAATACGAGCACAACAAGCAGGCGGAGGAAGCCGCATACCTTGCGGTTACAAACTATTTCGACAGCGGCTCGTATGTAAAAATAAATTCCTTAAAGCTTAAAACCGGTGCGGGTGTTCACGAGCTGGTGGTTGAAAAGGACCCGCCAAAAATGACCGAGGATAAGAGCTTTTCTGCTTATTTCAATTCGTTCGGCAAAGTATCGCTGCTTTCGGGCAATTGGAAATGCTTTAACGCTGAAAATGTGGGAAAGGCTTTCAGAACCGCTGCGGGCGGAGAAAGCGTTTTGGGAAAGAGCCTTAAAAATGTTGCGGTTGATTTCAAAGCTACTGTTCCGGTTGAGGCTATTGACGCCTTTTCGCTGCTTTTAAGAAGAAACGACAGCCGGGCAATTGAGTTTGGAATTAACAAAACCGACGGCTCGGGCATTTCGCTTACAGGTGACGGTATGTCCGCGTTCGGAGACTCTACGCTTAACGTTGCCGACGGTCAGTGGCATAATTTCAGCGTGCGGCTGCTTGAAAACCGCGCAGTGCTGCTTATAGACGGAATAAAGGTTGCCGACCGCAAAACAGGCGCTGCCGCCGCGGGCGATGTGTTGCTTAAAATAAATTCGGCGGATATAAATTTCTCCGATATTAAGGTATACACCCCCACAGAAGACGATATGAACGAGCTGGTTGACTATGATTTTTCAACCGATAGCTACGGCAGCATAATTCCCGGAATAAACTGGGCGTTCGATACCGAAACAGGCGGTGTGAACGGTGTTGCAACGGGAGATGTGGAATATACCGGCAAATTGCAGTCAGCCTCTAAAAATGAGGAGGTGCAGGCGCTTGCAAAAACAAAGGACTTTGCAATGGAGCTTAAATTCCTTTTTGATATAAAGGACGATAACTCATGGCAAAGGGGACTTTCGGTAAACCTGCCCAACGGCCATTCCTTTGATATTTTGGGGTCAATTTTCCGCTATGACAGAAACAGTTCAAACAAAGAGCTGCAAAGAGAGCACGACAGCTACTTAGGCGCTAAGGAGCAGGTGCTTGATATAGTTTATAAGGGCGGAATTTTAAACGTGTATATAAACAAGGGCAGAGACCCGGTTTACTATTTGCAGACCGAGGCTCCTGCCGCGGCGGAGGTGATAGGCTTTTTCACCTACCTGCCCAAGGGCAATAATAAAATTAAGCTTACATCTGTTAAGGTAAGAACAGGAAACGGCGTTCACGACCCGGAATTTTCACCGTATGTTAAAACCACCGAGAGTATTTTAATGGCGCTTGTAAAAGATGGCTGGAAGAAAATTCCCGGCGGAATTGCGGCAACAAAGGCTTCGGGCTATAATAAGCCCTACAGCGGCTGGGCGGCGAGAATAGCCACCCTTGAGGATTTTGTGCTTGATTTTACGGTGCAGTTTAAGGATGACGAAACCGGCTCTATGGGGCTTGATCTGCGCTATAATCTTTACAAAGACCATAACGAGGGCTACCCGCTCACATTTTCTCAAAGAAAGCTTGTAATTGAAAAATATAATGACGAAAGCTTCCAGCGCAGCGGAGTAGAAACCGTTAAGGCGGACTTTACCAAGCCTACAAGGGTGCGCATAACTGCCCACGGTGATGAGCTTTGGATTGCAATTGACGGTGTGCGCCGCTTTAAAATGGAAAATGCGCGCCGCGTCAAGGGGCAAATACGCTTATCGCACACGGCGGCTATGCAGGAGGACGGAGTAACTGTTACCGATTTGGCGCTTTACCATTATTCCGATAAAATTGCGAATAACGGCGTGCGCGAGCCTGACGGCAATAAGGTAAAGGTAATAGCCGATTATTCGGTGAAAAGCCAAGCTGAGGCAAAGGCGCTTTTCTACGGCAGGTTTGATTACGCAAAATTTGCCGGCAGGGATTCTGTCTGCTTCTCAAAGGAAGGCAAAAACCGCGAGAACGTTATTCACCCCAACAAGGTCAAGGATTTTGTTATGACCTTCTATATGAATATGGATGAATGTACCGATGTAAACGCGATAAGCTTTAATTTGCGTAAATCCTACGATAAAACGCGAAATTACGGCATACAGGTGCATTTCACCAAAAAGTCGGTTCAGCTTGATGAGTACGCTGCGGGCTCATTCAGCTCCACTAAAAAGCTTGCGCAGAATCAGGTGGAGCTGAGTGGCTGGGTGCCGATTAAAATAGTTGCAAACGGCAGCACGGTTGCGATTTTCGTAAATGACGAGCTGGTAATTCTAAAGCAAACAAGCCAGACCGACGGCGGCGTTATTTCCTGCGGGAATAACTGCACGGGGGCTGCAAATATTTATCTTTCCGATATTCTTTTAACAGAATATTATGAAGGCGCAATTCCCGCAAACGCAGTGCCGAAAGCGCCGCCCGCAAGGGTCAATAAAGATAAGACCTCGGAGCATAAGGTTAATTTAAGCACCGACGGCAATATAGACACCGATATTAAAAAGAACGGCAAAGGCGATAAATCGGGCAGCGCGCTTACTGTAATTTTAATCTGCGCTGCGGCAGCGGTTTTGGCAGGCGCGGGAGTTACCGTTCCCATAGTGTTAAAAAAGCGCAGGAAAAAGAATTAAAGCGCTTTTTGAGGAGGAGCTTTAATGGAAAACTTTAAATACGCAAAAAAATCGGCGGAAAAAAGGCAGTTTACGGTAAATACCGATATATCTGCCGTTCCGCCCGCCGCCGCGGCTAATATGAAAAGATTTGCCGTGAGCATTTCGCAGTGCCCCGAAATAAGGGCGGTTACGGTTTCAAAGCCGATACCCGAGAGTGTAAAAAAGAACATTGAAAAGGCTGCAAACGCCGCCGTAAACGGCGGCGGGGAGGCTTTTGTAATATGCAAAAACGGCGGCGATATTGCGGTATATGCAGGCGGCGACAGGGGTATTCTTTACGGGCTTATGACCTTTTTAAGACTGCTTGACAGCGATGGCTGCTTTTGCTACGACAGCGTTTACGATCACCCCGAAAGCGACTTTAGGGGCATAAAGCTTTTAATGCCCGGCAGGGAGGAAATTAAGTATTTCAAGGCGTTTATAGACTGTATGCTGTATTTCCGCCACAACACGGTAATGCTTGAAATAGGCGGAGCAATGGAGTATAAGCGCCACCCCGAAATAAACGAGGGCTGGGAGGAATACGCCGCGTTTATGTCGGAGTATTCGGGTAAATCCAAAAAGCTGCAGGAAAATACATATCCATGGCGCAAAAATTCAATTCACAGCAACAACGGCGCGGGCTCGTATTTAACACAGGCTGAGGTGAAAGATTTAATAAAATACTGCAATGATAGGGGAGTGAGCATTATACCCGAGGTGCCCTCAACCTCGCACTGTGATTACCTGCTTACGCGCCACCCCGAGCTTGCCGAGCGCCCCGAGGACCCATACCCCGATACCTTCTGCCCCTCTAACCCCGATTCCTACAGGCTTTTGTTTGATGTGCTTGACGAGGTGATTGAGGTATTCAACCCCGAAATTATAAATATAGGGCACGATGAATATTATTCAATAAATATATGCGACCGCTGCAGAAAGCGCCTTATGACAAACTACGAAATTTTAGCGGAGGACCTTACCAAAATTCACGGTTATTTAGCCGCCAAGGGCGTTAAAACCATGATTTGGTGCGATAAGCTGATGAATGTTGAAACGGAGGACGGGCAAAACTTCGGCGGTGCGCTTAACCGTATTTATAAAAACTGGAACGCGCAGGACGAGCTTTTAGCGGTTTTGCGCCCGACCTGGCAGGCAAGGGATATGATTCCGAAGGATATTATATGTATGAACTGGTTTTGGTCATACGGCGAAAGGTACGACGGCGAGGTTAAGGATTTTCCCGTTGTTTTCGGCAATTTCAGGGGCTACGGTATGAATAACTACCGTAAGCGCTACGGAAATAACTGCACCGGCGGAATGTGCTCGGACTGGGGTGCAACAAGTCCGGTTTACTTGCAGCGCAACTGCATTTACATAGCTATGGCGTATAACGACCGGCTTTATTGGGACGGCACCTATGACGACACGGACGACGCGCAGTTTGCCGAATGTGTTGATATGTGCTTTAAGCTGCTTTTTGATTATAACTACGGTGCGTGTATTAACAGGCAGCAGAAATATATTGAGGTTGCACACACCACAAACCGCCAGGCGTGGTATCACGATTTTGTGGACGGCATTTTTGCCGACGGCAAGGAATACCGCAGCAATTATTACCTCGGTTATTACAGCATTTCCTATACCGACGGCACCTCGTACAACAAGGAAATTTTCTTGGGCGAGGATATAGGCTGCGATACTGCCGAGTGGTACGGTAAAAGCGTGGATATTAACGGCGACGATGGCACGCCCGGAATACGCAGCACAAGGCTTGTGGGGAAGCTGGGCGAAACGGCGTATTCAACGCTGCCGTTTGTAAAGGACGGAAGGGTATACTATAAATATCTTATTGAAAACCCATGCCCTGCAAAGCAGATAGCAGATGTAAAATTTATTTTGCCCGAGGGGGCTGACTGGACTGTTTCTGTTTTGTAAACAGTACGAAATAGTATTTGCGGAGGAAAAATATGCGCTTTTATGAGGATTTGGGGCATTTGAGTGAAAACCGCTTGCCGCAAAGGAGTTATTATATTCCCGAGGGGGCGGCGGAATATTTGCCGCTTAACGGGAAATGGAAATTTGCCTATTTTGAAAACGGCGACCGTGCGGCGGAGCCCTGCGAGTGGGGCGAAATACCTGTGCCCTCCTGCTGGCAATTGCAAGGCTACGGTTACCCGAATTATACAAACATAAATTACCCCTATCCGTGCGACCCGCCGTATGTTCCTATGGTAAACCCCTTAGGAATTTACGAAAGGGATTTCACGCTTAATAGTAGGAATAAACGGCACTATATTGTGCTTGAGGGGGTATCCTCCTGCGCGGAGGTATTTATAAACGGCGGTTATGTAGGCTATACCCAGGGCAGCCACCTGCAGGCGGAGTTTGATATATCCGATTTTGTTCATTTTGGAAAAAACACCGTAAGAATAAAGGTGAGAAAATGGTGCTCGGGCAGTTACCTTGAGGACCAGGACCAGTTCAGAATGAACGGTATTTTCCGTGATGTTTATATTCTTTCTCGCCCCGAGGGGCATATAAGGGATATTGAAATTAAAACGGAGAAAAACGTAATATCCGTTAAAACCGACAGCCCTGCCGATATAGCGCTTTATGATGGGGATAAGCTTTTAGCGGAGCACAGAGCGTGCGAAAGCGCGGAATTTACGGTTGAAAACCCGATATACTGGAACGCGGAAAAGCCCTACCTTTATACCATTATATTTACGGCGCACGGCGAGAAAATAACCTGCCGCTCGGGGCTGCGCGATATTTCGTTTTCAAAGCTCGGCGAGCTGCTTATAAACGGCGCGCCCGTAAAGCTTAAGGGGGTTAATCACCACGATACCACCCCTAACGGCGGCTGGTGTATGACAGAGGCGGAAATACTTGAAGACCTGTGCCTTATGAAAAAGCTGCATATAAACGCTATACGCACCTCGCACTACCCGCCAACGCCGAAATTCCTTGATTTTTGCGATGAAATGGGCTTTTACGTTATTCTGGAAACCGATATTGAGGAGCACGGAATGATACGCCGCATTGCGTCAAAGCCGGATTACGATATAGAAAACCCCGATTGGCTTACGACAAAGCCGGAGTGGGAAAACGCGTTTATCGACCGAATGAAAAGAGCGGTTGAACGGGATAAAAACCACCCGTCGGTAATAATCTGGTCAATGGGTAACGAATCGGGCTTCGGGCGCAACCATATGGCTATGTATGAGTGGATAAAGCGGCGCGACCCCTCGCGACCGGTTCACAGCGAGGATGCAACGCGCCTTATGCTGCCGGAGGTCTCTACTAACCCCGAAAGGCTTAAATTTAAGAATTATATTGATATAAATTCGAGTATGTACCCATCTCCCGCGTGGGTGGAAAAATACGCGCTTGATGAAAGCGAAAAAAAGCCGCTTTTTCTTTGCGAATATTCAATGGGCTTTTGCAACGGTCCGGGTGATGTTTTTGAATACGCCGAGCTTTTTTACAAATACCCTAAGCTTATGGGCGGCTGTGTTTGGGAGTGGGCGGATCACTGCGTTATGGAAAACGGTGTGCCGAAATACGGCGGCGATTTTCCCGGCGAGCTTACCGACGACGGCTTTTTCTGCTGCGACGGATATGTATTTCCCGACCGCACCTTCAAGGCGGGCACCTATGAGCTGAGGGCGGCGTATGCGCCGTATCGCTTTAAGGTATCGGGTGATAAATTGACCGTTACAAACAGGTTTGATTTTACCGATTTATCGGAATATAATTTCAGGTATGTAATAAAGCTTGACGGTGAAACGCTTGAGGAGGACACCGTAAATATATCTGCCGCGCCGCACTGCACGGCGGATATAAAACTTAAGCACCGCCTGCCCGATAAATGCCGCTACGGCTGCTTTGCCGTGCTTTATATGCTGGATAACGACGGCGGGGTGATGTCCCGGCTAGAAACGGAAATACCCTGCCTGCAAATTTCGGAAAAGAGGGAATACGGCGGCGCGCGGCTTTCAGAGGATGAATTTTTCATTTACGCGGCGGGAGAAAATTTCAACTACACGCTGGATAAGCAAACCGGAAATTTCACAAGCCTTGTGTTTTGCGGCAGGGAGCTTATATGCGAGCCGGTTGCTTTCAGCCTTTACCGTGCGCCTATGGGGCACGACCTGCCTATGATACCCAAATGGCTTAAAAAGAATGAGTGGCAGGGCGAAAACCTTGATGTAATGTTTACCCACATTTACAGTACCGATATATCGGGTGGGTGCATTACCGTAACGGGCAGCCTTGCGGGTGTATCGCGCGTGCCGATTTTCAGGTTTACGCTAAAAATTTCGGTTTCAAATACGGGTGCAATAGAATACTGCCTTGACGGAAATGTGCGCGAGGGCGCGGTGTGGCTGCCGCGGCTGGGGCTGCTTTTCGTTATGCCGAAAAACGCTGAAAGCTTCAGCTATTTCGGTGCGGGACCAATGGAGAGCTATTGCGATATGAAAAACCACGCGCTGACCGACCTGCACACAAGCGACGCGGACCGTGAGTATGTTCCTTATATTTACCCGCAGGATTACGGCAATCATACCGATGTGCGTATGCTGAGCCTCAGTAACGGCGTTACGTTTGAGAGCGATACAAGGTTTGATATGAGTGTGCGCCACCATTCAGATGAGGCGCTGTTAAAAGCCGCGCATATAAACGAGCTTGAGCACTCGGAAAAGACCTATGTGCATATAGATTACAAAATGTCGGGTATAGGCTCGCACGGCTGCGGCCCGGAGCTTAAGGAGTGCTACAGGCTGAACGAAAAGGATATACACTTTGTTTTCAGCCTGACACCGCAGAAAAACGGCTGATAAAGGAAAGGAAAAAATGCAGATAAAGGCATACGGGGCAGAAAGCTGGCTGTTTCCGAACAGCTGCGGCGGCGCTGACAAAGCAGAGCTGCACACGGCAAGAAATTCTTATGCGAATGTGCAGCTTAAGGTTGAAAATTTAAAAAAAAAGCGCTGTCTGGTCGCTCGAATTTGAAGGAAGCGCCTTTACGGATATAAGGCTTTACCGCCTTTTAAGGGTTACGGTAAACCGCAATTCCGACTTTTTTGAGCCGCTTGATACTAAAAGCAGAACACGCGCCGAGCTGGAGAAATATTTTACCAAAAAAGCTCCGTTTGAGGTTTACGACCCATTAGAGCCGATTGAGGGCAAAACGGTTGAGCTGTCGGTGGACGCGCTGTATTTGAGCGTTAAAATACTTACTAATACCGCTCCCGGCTGCTATAAGGGTGTTTTCAGGCTTTTTGACGGCGCCGAAACGGCAGAGCTGCCCATTGAAATAAAGGTTTACGGCGCTGCCGTGCCGACTGAGCGGCGGCTTAATATGGCTAACTGGACAGAGCCCTCCCCCGCGGCATACGGTGCGGCGGAAAACCCCGATAAAATGCGGGAAACAAGGGAAAAAATTGCGCTTTTGGGACTGCACGCGGGGCAAAACTGCATTTTTGTTTCAACCGCGCTTTTCAAATGTAAAAAGACAGGCGACGAGTATATTTATGATTTTTCCGAGGTGGAAAATTATGTTGAAAGGCTTTTGAAAATGGGTTACAGCCGCATTGAGGCGGCACACGTTGACAGCATATACCGCCGCTTAGCAGAGCCGACAGAGCAAATGTCGGCTGAAACCGATACGGGAATTTTCCGCATAAAGGAATTTCTTACACAGTGGTATGAATTTTTAAACAGCCGCGGCTGGAAAAATATAACGCTGCAGCACATAGGCGATGAGCCGAAGGACGCCACAGCAGAGCGCTATGCAAGGCTTTCCGCCGCTGTAAAAGAAATAATGCCGGATATTACAACGGTGGACGCGGTTTTAACCCCCGCCGCCTGTAAATATGTTGATATTCCGGTGCTTTTAACAAGGCATTACCAGCTGCACAAAAAGGAATACGACAGGGAAATATGGGGCAAGGAGGTATGGTTTTACACCTGCTGCTGGCCTACGGCGCCGTATCTTAACCGATTTTTGGATATGCCGCTTATTTCGGCAAGGCTGATACACTGGCTTAATTATAAGCTCGGTATGAACGGCTATCTGCACTGGGGCTTCTGCTCGCAGGCGAAAAATCAGGACGTTTATAAGGAGCCTTCTGTTCCGTTTAAAATAATGGGCGTTCCCGAAAGCCGCGAGTATCTTCCCGCGGGGGATACAAATATAGTTTACCCCACGCAAAACGGACCGCTCGGCAGTGCAAGGCTTGAAATGATGCGCGCGGGCGCTGAGGATTACGAGCTGCTTTGCGGGCTTGATAAGGCTACCGCTGCCGCGCTTACCGATAAGCTTATAAACGCCGACTGGTGCGCAAAAACCGACACGGCGGGATTTGAAAAGGTGCATATAGAATTACTGGAGACATGCGGGAATAATGAATGAGCTTAAATTTACCGATATAGAGCTTAACGCGGCGGCGCTGGGGGAGGAAACCGATTACCCCGATTTATCGCTTAAAAAGGACGTTCACTCCGGCTTAAAGGGTGAAAGCCTGCCCGAAAAAATATATTTCGGGTATGTTGAGGCGGTAAGGCGTGCCGAATGCGGAAAATCGTCGCTTTGCAGTAAGATAACGTTTGGCAGAGAAAGCATTACCGAGGAAGAAAAGCCGTGGCTGGAGCTTGTTGAAAACGGCGCCTTCTGCGAGCCGCAGGACCCGAAGAAAAGCGGATTTATGATACAAAAGGATTATATACCGCTGCTTGAAAAAGCAATTGCGCAAAATGACAGCTGGTTTGCGCGTATGCATTTAGGGCTGTGCCTTTTCGGAAACGGCGAGAGGGAAAAAGTGCGTGAGCAGCTTATAAAATCAATTGATTTGAAGAAGAATGCGTTTGCGCTCAGTGCGGTTTCTTATATTGACGAGGCTGACGGGTCTGTTGACTCCGCAATAAAATATGCGGGCGAGGCTTTTGCGCTTGACAGCGGCTCATACGGGCTTTTAAAGCACTATATGGCGCTGCTTAACGCAAACGAGCGTTTTGATGAAATACTCAGAGTATACGCCACGCTTTCTGAGGAGCTGCGGGAAAACGGTAGAATAAAATATTACCGCATTTCCGCCTTGGTGGGGCTTGGCAGAATCGACGAGGCAGGGGAGCTTATAGCCCGCCCGTTTGAAATTGCCGATTTGCGCGAGGGCGAGGTATCGCTTTACAAGCTGTGGAACAGCTATTGCATAAAGCGCTTAAAGCCGGGCGAGGTTCCCGAGGGGGAAAGCGCCGAGGAATACATAAAGAAAAATTACATTGCGCCGGCGTGGATGTATTTTAATATGTCCGATAAGTGAATTTAAAAACGGGGTGTTACTGATGTATAATGATATAAAAAAGCCGTTTATTGCGGGGAATTACTCTGCCGACAGCCGATACCGCGATTACCGCTATTTATCTGATGATGTTACGGTGCTAAAAAACCCGCATAAGGGCTGGTATTGGCACTATATAGATAACGGCTGCCGCCGTGCGGAATACCGCGGCGGCACCGAGGGTGACGCTATGACCGATTTCCCCGGGCTTAACCACCTTTACCTGCGTATAGATTGGTCTGATATAGAAAAAACCGAGGGTGTGTATGACTGGGCATATATTGACCGAATTATGGAGGAATACGGCAATATAGGCTACACCTTTTCCTTCAGGCTTTGCACCTTTGAGTGCTCTGAGGTAATAAAATTCGCAACGCCCGAGTGGGTAAAGGAAAGCGGCGCTGACGGGTGGTTTTGCAGCAACGGCAGCTGGCAGCCTGATTACGGCGACCCCGTTTTTCTTGAAAAGCTGGAACGCTTTATGACGGAATACGGCAGAAAATTCAACGGCGACAGCCGCATGGAATTTATAGATGTGGGCACTTACGGCACCTGGGGCGAGGGGCATACCGAGTGGTGCACCGATAACCATTTTTCGCTTGAAACGGTAAGACACCACATTGACCTGCACTTAAAGTATTTTCCCGATACATATATACTTGTAAACGACGATATGATAAACGCGCTTGATACTACCGACGGCAGCGAACGGAAATATCTTATGGATTACTGCGCCGGAAAAGGGTTAGGTCTTAGGGACGATTCGGTTTTGTACTCAGGCTATGCCGATTGCGGGCTGTACGGCTATGATACTATGCGCACGCCGTTTATGTATGACGCGTTTTATAAGAACGCTCCTATTGATTTGGAGCTTGAGCATTTCAGGCATTATTCCGCCACCCCCGCGCGCTTTAAGGACGGCTACCCGGTTTATGAGGCGCTGCGGCTTTCACACGCAACGTTTTGCGGTTTTCACGGCTATCCGCGGCAGTTTCTTGAAAAATACCCCTATTTTGCCGACCGCATTGCAAATAAGTTAGGGTACTGGTATTTTATTAACGGCGCGGTAATACCCGAGTGTGTATCCGGGTTGCCGACAGTAATGCGCATATGGATAGAAAACAAGGGCTTTTGCAAGGCGTATTACCCTTATACCGTAAAGCTTAAGCTTGTAGGCACGGGCGGCGCGGAGTACACCGTGTTTGAGGAAACGGGCGCCAATCTTCGCTGGCAGGCGGAAACGGTTACCGAGGAAAGCTTTAAGCTTAACCTTAAAAACGTACCCACGGGTGAATACACGCTTTGTATAGGAATGTTTGAAAAGGAAAAGCCTATAAGGTTAGGCTTTAAAAGGGCTTGCGCCGAACCTGACGGCTTTTACGGCTTTGATACCGTAAGGGTTACCGGAGCAGAATGAAATATCGGCTGTTTATCCGCCATATTTTCGTTCTGTCGGGCAGCATAAACAGATTATAGAGTGCACAACAGCGTGTTCGCGATTATTATGCAGCACACAATAACCGAACATTATACAAAGTATTATCCCGAAATGTTGGCTTTTTCAGTGCCGTTACATATGATGAGCTGAAAGAAAACGGACTGTACCCGAGCGGGGTTAATTATATGGTATCCAACGACAGCATTCATTTTGTGCAGGGTAAGACCGCAGAAAAACGGCAGAGTAGGCTTGGCGGTTTAGGACAGCGGAAAGCCCTTTGTGTTTGAATTAAACACAGAGCGAAAAAGACGAGTCATCCGCTCCGTAACCGAGCAAAGCTGCGCCGTAATAAAATCCGAATTTGCGGAAAACCGCTAAGGAAAGGCTTGCAAAAGAATTTGCCCTAATAGACGTGATAGGCGTGACGGGACAAAATGCACGGAATCTTTATATTGATAAAGAGGTAAATGCCGTGAGGAAAAATAAGATATTACAGCACTATTTGAAAGAAACCTTTAAAATGCTGCTTGAAATTCCCGCAAATACCTAAGAGGCGGCATTATTGTAACTGCTGTTGCAAGAAAATTAAAAATATGTTATACTGTAGGCAGCTTTTAATGTTGAAATATAAAACGGAGATTTTGTAAGATGAACAAAACAGAACAAGTAAGAAGGACGCAGAAAACATTATTAACGCCGTTTTGGCTCAGATTGAAAAATCGCTTGTTGAAGGCGATAAAATTCAGTTTGTAGGCTTCGGAACATTTGAAATCCGCGAGCGCGGCGAGAGAACAGCAAAGAATCCGCGCACCGGCGAGCAGATTACTGTGAAGGCCGCAAAGGTTCCGGCTTTTAAACCCGGCAAGGCTCTGAAAGATGCTGTAAACAAATAAGAAAGCAAAATGTGTGCAGCTGTCGGTTTGATGGCTGCACATTTTTTATGGTGACTTTAGACGTGGAAAAAATCCCTCGGTTCTACCGAGGGAAAAAAGAAGAGCGGAGCGACAAAAAATGTGGCGAGCTTGATGCGAGCCGAAAGACTTTTAAAAAAGAAGAACCTCATGTAAAATAGTAGTGGGTTGGCGACCGCATTACTAAAAAACAGGAGGTTTTTCAAATGAAAGAAAATAATGAGATAAAAAGTACAGCACACAGCAAATATAGGTGTCAGTACCATATAGTTTTTGCTCCGAAGTATAGGAGAAAAGAGATATATGGCAAACTGAAAAAGGATATAGGAGCAATACTTGGGAAATTATGTAATCAAAAGGGAGTAGAAATAATAGAAGCAGAAGCATGTCCTGACCATATAGCAGGATGACGCCTGCTTACCACTACAGATGCAAAAACATCTTTCTGAAATGTTACTGTAACACAAAAGTTTAACAAAATCAACATTATGTCACATTCAAATTTTCCCATTTTTCATACGGTATTCCTTTGGCGTCATACCGTGCTTCTTCTTAAAGGATCTGTTGAAATATGAGATATTATTAAAGCCGCAATCAAATGCAATATCAATTATATTATCCCTGCCCTGAAGAAGTAAAGATTCTGCTTTATGAAGACGGAGCTGCATTAAATATTCATGAAAGCTGGTTCCAAGCTCTTTTTGAAAGAGCCTGCCGAGGTATTTTTCGTTTTTCTGATAAGTGGTCGCCAGCTCTTTTAATGAAATGTTTGAACAATACATTTCATCTGCAAAACATTTCATGACGGAAACCAGCCAATGGAGTTTTTTTGTCGTAGGGGGCGCATGCTCATAAAGCAATTTCAAATAGTCAGAGACCAGTTCCGCAATTTGCAAAAGTTCGGCGGCATTCTTTGTATATTCGCATTGATTGATTTCTTTTTTAAGTTTATAGAAATTCACACCCGTATAGCTGCATACCTTTTTTATTCGCTCCGTTGTTTGCTTTTTATCAATCACGGCATTTCCGATATATACGACTGCAAAGACCGTCTCGTTCATTACAACGGGAAAAACAGCCTCGCACAATCCATAGATGCAGTGACCGTAAAACGGCATTTTTTCATGAATCGCTTTTGTATTGGCAAGCATTTTACAACGCAAACAGGTACGGTAACCTTTGTCTGTTGATTTTGCAATATCACAAAACCGCTTTGAATGAATCACATTCTTGAACGAAATTTCTGTCATCGTATTATTTAATATGCCGGTAAGATCCAAGATGCTGATATGTAAATGACGCCCCTTGGTAAGCTGATCAATCATGACCTGAAGATTTTGCATTTCTTCACCTGATTAAATATTTTTTAATTATTGTAGCATAAAAGTTTCTTTTGTGCAAGTTTTTAAGCGGATAGTATTAGAGTAGTTTTCATTTTAATGTTATAATGATAAAAAAAGAAAGGAGCGATACAATGAAAAAATATGATATTGCTGTGATCGGAGGCGGGTTTGCAGGGGTAGCCGCTGCGTTGGCGGCAGCCAGAGAAGGGGCCCGCGTTATTATCATTGAAAAATCAAATTGCCTTGGCGGCGCGGCTGTTAATTGTCTGGTCAATCCCTTCATGCCCTATTCTACTAGAATCAATAACAACACTGTAGCTCTTTCGGCCGGTATTTTTAAAACAATAAATAAGCGACTGAAGGAACGTCACGCTTTATGCGGTGATTCTTTTCTGGAAGAGGAATTGAAATACATCTTGAATGAAATGGTTGCTGAAGCAAATATAGATTTGCTGTTTCATGCGTATCTTTGCAGAGCACAAAAAGATGATTTACGAGTACAATCTGTGACGGTAGCGACGAGAAGCGGTGAAATGACGGTAAATGCGGATTACTTCATTGATGCTACGGGAGATGCTCAGCTTGCTTATCTTGCCGATTGTCCTACCGTACTCGGACGAGAGCAGGATCATTTATGTCAACCGATGACCCTTTGTTTCCGTCTTGGGAATGTCGATGTCGAAAAATTTCTAGCAAGTTTTGACAAACTTAAGCTTGAGTATGAAAAAGCGCGGGTAGCCGGGGAATTTATTAACCCGAGAGAAAATATTCTCGTGTTTAAGACGCTTGTCCCCAATGTGCTCCATTTCAATACTACAAGAGTTGTAAAAAAGAATCCTACTGTACCGGAAGAGGTTACAGAGGCAGAAGTGATTGCGCGTCGGCAGGTATATGAAGTTTACGATTTTATGAAAAAGCACGCAGACGGTCTTGAAAACAGCTTTTTGATGATGACTGCAGCGGAAATCGGTGTCCGTGAAAGTCGCATGATCGTGGGCGACTATGTTTTAACTGAAAAGGATTGCAAAGGGTGCACTAAGTTTGAAGACGCCATTGCCGCTTGTAATTATGATATTGATATTCATAATCCTGAAGGAAGCGGAACCAGTCATTACTTTTTTGCCCAGGGAGAATATTACACAATACCCTACCATAGCCTGATACCGAAAAATGCCGATAATATACTCGTTGCGGGAAGATGCATTTCTTCGGATCACGGAGCTCAGGCTTCTTATAGAATTATGCCGACGGTTTGCTGCATCGGAGAGGCAGCAGGAACAGCGGTTGGTTTAGCATCAAAAGAAGGCAAGAGCGTGCGTGAAGTAGATATCCAAAAGCTTCAGCAAAGCTTAAAGAAAAATCAGGCGTTTATCGGTATATGATCGACTGATTGAAACACCTATTGGAATCTGAACTATCTTTGGGCTCTTTGTCAATAGTTGGGGTAAAGAGTTAAAATGAGAAATTGAGTGCAAGCAGTTTGCTAATAGGCAGCTGCTTGTTCTTTGTTTAGTTGTTTGTGAGAAAATATATGTAAAATGCGGTTTCTGAATCTCCTGAAATTTTTATAACCGTATGCGTTTCTTTTAAGAACTTTAATTTTATTATTACAGCCTTCGCTACTTTTTTATTTTATCTTATTTTTTCTTCGTAGGCTCTACTTGCTTACCCCAACATTTATTATATAGCCTTTTTTAATGCTTTGCACCAAGGGGTTAGTCTGTTCATTTTTATTCATAAAAAACACCTTTCGGATATGCAAAAAAATAACCGTTTCCGATCACTTTTGCGTTTTAAGTGATAAGGAAACGGTTTTTCTGCGTTATCAGGGATTTTTTATTCGTTTGTGAGTTCGAGTCTGCCGCGGGTACGGAAACAGGCTAATGTTTGCCGTAGGACAATAAACATTAAAGAAACTCAAAAACACGAAAAACCCTTGATTATTCGAGGGCACTGAAAAAGGTGTGTTTTTCATAAACGAAAGACATACCTTTTTTCTTGCGTGAGCAAAAATCAGGGATAATGTTTCCGAAAATAAAAAAATCCGGGCGATCAACCCGGATTTACTGCCATAATTCTCTTCATATTTACCACCATAGCGGTGAAATATGCCTGCAATCGCATAGCAACCAAGCCCGCAGAATCCGCTCTTCGGAACCCGTGGGCTGTTTTCATTTCTCCGTTTTTCTCTTCAATCCTATGACGAATACGCATTTTATTGGAAAATTCTTCACTGCTCTCAAATTCAAGACGGGCTTTGTGAGCGTCATTTACACATGTTACGCTGTAAGTATGACACTTGGATTTTCCAACTTTGCAAGTCTCCCGCATAGGACAGGCTTTGCATTTCTTGACACTGAAACAGTAGTTATAGTAGGTGTTGCCGTTTGCCGCATTCCGTTTCTCAACGCGCATAGCCAGATAACCTGCGGGGCACTGCATCATGTGGGCATCTTTGCTGTAGCTGAAGCCTTCTTCTAACTGCGCATTCGCAGCAGTGGCTACAGCTGAATTGGTTCTTGCGTACAGTTCTGCATTGTGTTCTTTGCAAAATGCCAAATTGTCATCACTGACATAGGCCATATCGCCTACGATCTCCTTGACAGCTGCCCCGTTTCGTTTGCTCTTTTCCACTAGATTTGGCAGCTGCTCGCCATCAGGCTTGCTTCCGTCTGTTACCTCAACCCCAGTGATGATCCGGTCATCACTCATCGCAATATGTGTTTTGTATCCGAAAAATGTGGATGTGGCCGTCTTGTGCCCAAATCTTGCATCTTCATCATCTTTAGAGCGAATCTGCCGAATGCGGTCGCTGTCCAGCAGTTCCTTTATACGATTGTATAATGCCTTGATCTCGGCATTGTCACTCGCTTCTACTCCACCTTGTATTTTTTCAAGCAATTCGTAGGTATATGCTACTTCTTCGGATATTTCTGCCTCTATGGAGGGTTTCTCCGGAAATCTTTCGGATAGATCATATTCATGCTTGTATATTTCTTTGCGAAGCTGCTTGGTTAAGTCCCTGAGAACCTGAGTTGCGCTTTTTGCCCTCACCGCAGCTTCGATGTGCGTCGCATCGACGATGATCGTTCCGGATTTGATCAGCCCTTTTTGAATCGCCTGCTGAATCGTCTCTTTCAGCATATCCTCCAGTATGTCCTCTGTGATCTGCGTCTTCCTGAATTTCGTCAATAGACTGGGGTCAAACATCTGTGTTCTTATGCGCGGACAAACACATAAAAATCGGGTTCCTTACCGCCATAGATATAGTTTCCCATTTTCCACTCCATAAATAAATACTCTGTACCGTTTATAGCTTTTATTTCATAAACAGCAACAGTCGTGCGATGTATGTTAATAACGCAGCCTTTTGTCCATTTATCGTGCCACACCTCGTCCATAGTAGTCTGTTCCAATCTGCCATCAGAGAAGAAGTAGATTTCTTTCAGATAAAGATCGTCGCAAGTATTGTTTGGTGAAAAGCTTTCCATTGTATCAACAAAACCAACAGACTTCCATTTTCCTGTTATACGCTCATCATAAACAAACGGAAGCTCAATGTTATCGTGCCTGCCGAGAGTCGCTTTTGTATAATGCTTTGAATTGAACTTGACAAAAATCTCGGTTTTGTTTTTTAGTCTGAAAAACAGATATTCCTTGCCGTCAATTACTTGTATATCGTATTTGTATGTAAGAATAGGCTCGTTACCGCCGTAATTAATTAAAAGAACGCCTTTTGTCCAGCCTTCAAATATCCAGTACGGTTCACCGTTCGGCAAAAAGTATATTGTATCATATTCACCGCTTTTTTCATTTAATCCGTCAAGCGAAGTACAATATGTATTTTCAATCCAACCGATATTATTCCATTTCCCAATGACAGCTTCGTCATTTACAAACTGCATTCCATTCGCTATTTTCATTATATCTCTCCTAAGTTCCGATTTTTCGTTTTATTTCAAAAATATTATACCATATCTTTGCGAATTTTTCTACCGGAAAACCTTATTTCAAGCGGTTTTCGGGCATAGAAAAAGTCCACCGTAATTCTATCAAAATTACGGTGGACTTATGGCGGAGTAGGAGAGACTCGAACTTTCCAAAAAATCGTCTATAATCCGCTTGAATAAAAGAAATATTATTTTTCGTGTGAAATTTCGTGTGCATTTTCAGTAAAGAAATCGCTCAATAATTTTGAAAATGCAAGTTCTTCTTGGGTAAATGTTTGTTGATAGATAGAGTGAAGAATGTCGGGACTGTCCCAGCCACCTATTTTCATTGCATATCTGTCCGGTATATTTAATAATGCCATAGCCGAGGCGGTTGCGTGACGCAAATCGTGGAAACGACAATGCGGCAGATTGTTTTTTTGCAATATTCTTCTGAACATTGCACCGATAGCTTTTGAATTCTTTTGCACCACATAATCGTTTATATGCGGCTGCGCATTAATTAAATCTTTAATATCCGGCGGCAAGGGTATTTTTCTGTTTCCGGCAACTGACTTAGGACTTTTTTCATATTCTTCTTTTCCGTAACTTACAATAACATTATCTATGACAATATAATCGTCGTGAACAGCGGACCATTTAAGACCGCATACTTCGGAAACTCTTAAACCCAATCTTAAGGCAAGGGTTACGGGTAACTCTATTTCTGTACCCTTACAGGCTTCTAATATTTTTAACGAAGTCTGCAAATCCGGTGTAGCGTAAATGATTTTTTGTCTTTTAGGTAATGTGACATTTATCGTTTCGTTGGTGGTGTGCTTTATAGTTGACGAAATTAATCCCCAAGCGCTCCGTACACTTTTCGGAGATAGTTTGTAACTCAGTTCGTTGATTTCAGCCTGCAACATATTTTGACTTATGTTTGAGAGCTTTTTTTCTTGCAGCGTGACAAAGTAATTTTTTTTAATTCTTTCGTATGTGGCTATGCTCACGGGCGAAAGAATGTTCCGCCGACTGTCAATATATTTTTCTATAGCTTCGCCGAGCGTTAACTGATTAGGCTCATTACTATACTTAAATATCTTTTTTTGCCATTCTAAGGCAGAAATTTCAGCCTGCTTTTTATCGGCGGCCGTAAACGATTTACGAATTGTTTTTCCGTCAACCGTAACGCTTGCCTGTACTCTCCAGCTGCCGCTCGGGAGTTTTTTAGCTTTAGCCATAATATCACCCACCTTTAATTATTCCCGTTCGTTTTGTCCGAGCGGGACTTTTTAATTTCCAAAACTTACCTACTGAAATTTAACGCTCTGCACCCTACAATTAAATAGGGTGATTTTACATGAATTATAAAGACTACAAAAACACACGGGACCTTGTATGGGAAATATTGATACGGGAGCGGATTGACAAGCTGCCGGTATCGGTAAGCGAGCTTTGCCGTAATATGGGTATACCGATAAGGCTGTACGAAAGCACGGACGGCAATTCGGGCAAAAGCTTGATTTTAAACGGACAGCCCGTAATATTTGTTAACAGCACCGATACGCCCGAACGACAGCGATTTACCGCCGCACACGAATTGGGACATATATTACTCGGTCATGTCGGCAAATACAAATTGGTTAATCGGGAGCCGACGGCAGGGGATAACCCGATAGAACAGGCGGCAAATGTTTTTGCCTCCCGTCTGCTTGCTCCGGCGTGTGTGCTTTGGGGTTGTAATATGCGTACAGCGGACGAAATTGCAGTCAACTGCAAAATAAGCAGGAAAGCCGCCGAATACCGTGCGGAGCGTATGGATATTCTTTATAAGCGCAACGCTTTTTTAACCTCGCCGCTTGAATGTGAAGTATACAATAATTTCAATCAGTACATAGAAACACACAAACTGTAATTTGGTTATTTGCCGGTTAAGGAGCGCTCTTCATACGAACGATCTTTGCCGGCGTTTTTATTTATCTTAAATTAGCTTCGGGAGCGGCACAACAAAAGTCAGCTTATTCTTCATTATGGCATATCAAAAATTACATATAACGCTTTAAGGCTTCTGTAAGTTCGTCCTTATATTTTTTTATGTCATATACGTTTTGTATATCGTGGCGCACCGTCTTTTTATCCTTATCGGGTATAAGAATATATTTCAAAGTATCAGTAAACACAAAACGGCATATCCACTTGTTTCTGTTGTCCTTGTAAAGAACGCTCATATATGATTCGGTATCGCGGTAGAATATATCGCTCATAGGTGCAATATCTTTTAAAATATTCTTTACGATAAAATAACCTTCAAGTTCCTCGTCGGTGGTAATGATGTTTTTCTCGCGCTTTTGTTCTTCGAGAGCGGTTTCTTCGTTTTCCTCTGCGCCGTCATTTTTATCTAAGACTGTCTTGATTTTATCGTTCATCGTTTCAGTTATACACTGATTGAGCGATTTTTTGAGTATGGGACGGAATTTATCGATAACATTCTGCGTTTTTACGCCTGAATATATGTCGTTAAGAAACAACTTTGTAAAATCATCAGACGGATTTTGCAATTGTTCTAAAAATAGATTTTTAAATGCATTAACGTATTTAAGCTCGGAAGCAATATCAAATATTGCATCTATATCAAATGATGATTTGCAGAATTTCTTTAATTCGGCAACCTGTGGTTCTTTAACATCTAATATGTCGATAGTCAAAAACGGTTTTTCGTCCATTTTATTAGGCTCTTCGAGGTCGGTATAAAAGTTGTATATCTGACCATTCGTAAGTATTGCAAATTTAGCCTTGCTGGTCCCGAAATATCTGAACAACTGAGAATCGTGCTTTTGGAGTTTTTCGCCTATCCATTTAGCTTCAATTAAAATAATCGGTGCGCCGTCTTTTAAAATTGCGTAGTCAACCTTCTCACCTTTTTTAATTCCCACATCGGCCGTAAACTCTGGGCAAAATTCGGTCGGGTTAAAAACATCATATCCAAGCATAGCAAAAAACGGCATAATTATAGAAGTCTTGGTGGCTTCTTCTGTCTGTATGCCGTCTTTAATAGTCTCAACACGCTTTGAAAATTGTTTTAATTCATCGATAAAATCCATTTTTTCAAACTCCTTAAAATTATTTTAATTATCCTCTGATAAATAATTACATTGATATTGAGGTAAGTGTAAGTACGATAATTGCCAACACTGCTAAAATCGGAATTAAGCATCCGGTCGACATAGCCGCTCCAGCTTTGCGTTGCCTACCCGACTTGGTAGTGGGAACTCCGGTCGCCCGTGAAAGATTACTCTTTGCTTTTGAAACCCCTGTTGCTCTTTTCCAAGAATATCCGCCTCTGTTAGCCATAAGAACCTCCAAAATTTAATTTTTGTTTTTTACAAATCTGTTGCTTCGGGTAATGAGTTAATCTTACGCTGAAGCTCCTCTAATTCTTCGTCGTTCAAAGCGAGCTCTTTATAAGAACCGTTGCGAGCGGCGATTTTTATTATATGTGTTTTTTCGTTGTTCTTGTTTATTTCGGGATTGTCCGTTCTGCCGAGCAAATAATCTACCGAGCAATTAAGATAATCGGCAATTCGAGAAATCTTATCAGAAGACGGAAAAGCGCCTTTTTTCTCTAAATCGTAAATGGTATTTCTGTTCATTTCGCAATTTTCCAACAAGACTTTAACCGTAATGCCACAATTTTTACATTGTTTTTTAATTCGGGAAGATAATATTAAATTTTGCATAATACAGCCTCCTTAATTTTGTGCACAACCCCGAAATACAGAATAATCTGTATTTTTATATTGACATACAGAAATATCTGTATTATACTTAAACCAAGTTAAGATATTAACTTAACTATACCACAAAAGGAGGTATAAATCAATGGGCGATAAGTTAAAAAACGTGCTTGAACAAAAGGGAATACGGCAAAAAGACCTCGCCAATGAGGTCGGGGTGTCGGAGGCTTTTATGAGCTACATAATTAAAGGCCATAAACAGCCGTCTGTAGCATTGCTTAAACGAATATCGGATTATTTAAGTGTACCTATGGACGACCTTGTTTAGCCGATATAATCCGGGAGCGGGAAACAAAAAGTAATGCGTAATTCGGAATGCGAAATTAAAGGAGCCGAAAATATGCTTAAAGCTAAGTTAGAAGTAGTAATAAGAACGGAAGAGGAGCGGCAGATACCGAGACAAACGATAACGAGGTATTTCACAACAGACGGCAGGTTGATATGTGAAAAAATCGTCGGCGAGGTTCAGAAAACGCTTTCGGAGGACGAGTTTCCGTATGCGAGCAAATTTATCTGAAAATTGGTTTTACATACGAAGGGAGGGTGAAAATATGCCTAAAGCATACCTAACACTTGAAGAAAAACGGAGAGCGGAAATGGAAAAGGAGTTCAGAAAGCAAGAGCGTCAGTTGCGAGCCGTTATTCAGGAAAAGTGGCAGGAAAACAAATTTAAGGATCTCGAATTTAAAGAAAAGGCACAGGTAGGAATTAATACTGTAACTAAATTTAAAAAGCACCCGTTCACGCTTGAATGCGAGAACCTTATAAAATGTTGCGTTGCGGCAGGAATTGTTTTAGGGGTAGTTAATGATGAATGACATAAAAAGAACTACCCCCGGAAGCTGATTTCCGAGGGTAGCCTCAATTCAATTAAGAACGCAACAAAATAATCAACTTATCTTGCACAATTATTTTAACACAAATTTCAACAAAAGTCAAGGATTGAAAGGGAAGATATAACATTATGGTGAGTATGGAACGCATGCACAAAAGCGCATTCTGTAAAAGAGAATTGACGGCGCTTTTAAAAGCTGTCGACCGTGATATTGAAAAGGCAGAATATGAACTGTGCGACAACGGCGAGGAATATGTGCATATTCTTTACGCCGCAACGGGCGGACAAACAACCGTTTGCGTATCAGCTGACAGCTTGCTTGCCTTGACGCGCGATGTTTTAAAGAAATTAGATTGAACGAAAAGGAGAAATAAATATGTTTTTAGACGAAACAGCGGCAAGACTGCTTGTTACATTAATAATCGCAATGGCGCTGGTATTATTCGGAGTGATAGGGCTGTGTTACGGGATAGGGTGTGAATTTAAGGACATCAACCGTGAAAACAAAGCCCTCCGTCAATACATAGCACACAACAGATCTGACGGCGAACAACAGCACGCAGAATACCGCGCCGAATTTGAGCGCCGTATGAAACAGAACACAGCCGACCCGGCAAGACACGAAAGGAACGACATATGAAATTTGCAGTGAATAGAACTGATTTTATAAAAGCACTGGAGCCGACCGTTAAAGTAGCTTCGGGCAAGCAAATGGCGATACTGGGAAATGTTTTGCTTACAGCCGTGAGCGGAAAAATTAAGCTTTGCGGATACAATCTATCTGTTGCAGTTTTTACATCTGTATCAGTTGCAATAGACGAGCAGGGCGCAGCTTGCGTGGACGGACAGGCTATAGCGGCGTTTCTACAAAAATGCAGCGAACCTAATGTAATTGTCGATACGGCAGACGGGAAAATAAACATTAAGTGCGGAAAGGCAAAAACAAGCCTGCTATATGCTGATGCCGAGGATTATCCGTCGGTAGAGCCTATATCAGACAACACAACCGCAATAACACTTGAGACAAGCGAGCTGTTCGACGCAGTGAAAATTGCAGGCTATGCCGCAGCAGATATTTGCTCTCGCAAAGTGCTTGAATGTATAAACATATCTATAGATAAAAGCGGTATAAAGATTATGTCCTGCGACGGGTACCGTGCGGCAGTATATATTCGGAAATCAGATAATGAGGTTACAGAACGAAAAAGCTTCGGAATATTTAAAAATGATATTAAGACTGTTATGTCAATTATATCAAGTAATGAAATAACACTAAAATACACAGACAAACAGCTTGAATTTAATGGTGAGGGCATTACTGTAAGAACTAATCTGTCAGCCGATCAGTATCCTGAAATTGTTCAGCGTGTCAAAACGAACATAGATGCCGCATGTCAACACATTACAACTGACTCTGTAAAGCTCAGAGAAACACTTTTAAAAATTTTAGCATTGCCGCATTCAACAGGCGATGTTCCGCTCAGAATTGATGTGTCATCTGACAGAATGTCATTTCTATATAATTTTGGGAACGGCATATTTACAGATGAAATAGATTGCAAGCTTGACGGCGAACCTTTTACCGTAGGCGTTAAAACTGCATTTCTTTTGGACATGCTTAAATCTGTTCGCGGAGAAATAACCGTCAACTGTAACGGCGCCTGCGGTGCGCTTACAATTTCGCAGGAAAACATATCTCAAATGATAATGCCTATGAGGTTAAGAAAATGACATATGAAGATTTTTTAAATTCAAAGGTTTGCGTTGCTCCCGAAAGCGGATTTGAGGTTTCGACAAGCGAAATCAGTCATGCTCTTAAACCTCATCAGCGTGATGCTGTAATATGGGCGCTCAAAGGCGGCAGGCGTGCATTGTTTGAGTCTTTTGGTCTCGGCAAGACTGTTCAGGAGCTTGAATTTTGCCGACAGGTTATAAAACATGAAGGCGGACGGGCTCTAATTATTTTACCTCTCGGCGTTAAGCAGGAATTTGTGCGAGATGCGGTAGAGCTCCTCGGGATGAAGAAACCCGAATACATACGCAATATGCAAGAAGCCGCAAGCTCCGAAAGTGAGATACTTCTCACCAATTACGAAAGAGTGCGTGACGGCAATATTGACCCGAAAGAGTTCAGCGCCGTGTGCCTTGACGAAGCTTCGGTTCTCCGGTCTTTTGGAAGCAAAACATATCAAACATTTTTACCGAAATTCAGAGGAATTAAATACAAGCTTGTTGCAACCGCAACGCCGGACCCGAACAAATACAAGGAGATAATACATTACGCCGGTTATCTTGAGGTGATGGACACCGGGCAAGGCTTGACAAGATTTTTTAAAAGAGACAGCACGAAAGCAAACAATCTTACGCTATATCCGCATAAAGAAGAGGAGTTTTGGTTGTGGGTGTCTTCTTGGGCATTGTTTTTATCTTCCCCGGCAGATTTAGGATATGATGCAACAGGCTATGACCTGCCGCCTATGAAGATAAATTACCACAAGCTGTCGGCGCCGGCGGAAAATGCAGTCGACCGCAAAACCGGACAGATTAAATTTATAAACGATGCCGCCGAAGGTTTAACGGAAGCCGCAAGAGAAAAAAGAGAAAGTATTGAGGAGCGTATTGCAAAAGCAAAAGAAATTGTAGAAGCTTCACCGAATGATAATTTTATACTTTGGCATGATCTCGAAGCGGAAAGGCATGAAATCAAACGGCAAATGCCTGAAACAGTAGAGATATACGGCTCACAGGATTTAGATTTAAGAGAGCAAAGGACAATAGACTTCTCCGAAGGTAAAATACGGCTTTTCGCTACGAAAAAGGAAATATCCGGCAGCGGATGCAATTTCCAGCGTTATTGCCACAGGGCGATATTTTGCGGTATAGACTACAAGTTCAATGATTTTATACAGGCAATACACCGCATATATCGGTTTTTGCAAACAGCTGAGGTTGTTATAGATATTATATACACCGAAAGTGAACAATCGGTGCTGGATGAGCTGCTTGCAAAGTGGGAACGGTACAAACATCAAGCCGCAAAAATGCAGGCTATTGTAAAAGAATACGGCCTTGGTAACAGGCAAATAATCGCTCAAATGGAGCGGAGCATAGGAGTGAGGCGTACGGAAGTAAAGGGGAAGAATTTTACAGCGGTATTAAATGACTGCTGTGAAGAAACAAAAAACATGTTGTCGGATTCAGTAGATTTAATACATACATCCATTCCGTTTTCAAATCATTATGAATACACACCTTCATATAACGATTTCGGTCACAACGATAATAATGAGCGCTTTTTTGAACAAATGGACTTTTTAACACCGCAGCTTTTAAGAATATTAAAGCCCGGAAGAATTGCCGCAATACATGTTAAGGACAGAATACTGTTCGGCAATGCAACCGGCGACGGTATGCCGACGCTCGACCCGTTTTCGGATATGACGGTTATGCATTTTATGAAACACGGATTTCGGTATATGGGGCGCATTGTAGTTCTTACCGATGTTGTAAGAGAAAACAATCAGACTTACCGCCTCGGGTGGTCCGAACAGTGCAAGGACGGCTCAAAGATGGGCGTTGGCTGTCCTGAATATGTATTGATTTTCCGAAAGTTGCCGACCGATACTACTAAAGCATATGCAGACAAGCCTGTGAGCAAGTCGAAAGACGAATATACAAGAGCGCAATGGCAACTTGACGCGAACGCCTTCTACCGTTCAAGCGGCGATAGGTTTATGAGCAAGGAAGAAATTAAAAATCTTTCGATTTCTCAGCTGCAAAAAGCCTATAAGAAGTTCTCTGTCTCTCATGTATATGATTACGAAGAACATGTTGAGCAGGCAAAACAGCTTGATAAGGAAGGCAGGCTGCCGGCTACTTTTGCGCTTATGCCGCCTGCGTCATGGTCGGACAAGGTGTGGGATGATATAAACCGAATGAAAACCCTTAATACAACACAGTCACACCGTCAGCAGGTACTGCATGTTTGTCCATTGCAAATTGATATAGTCGAGCGAATTATTAACCGCTATTCAAACCCGGGTGAGCTTGTGCTTGACCCATTCGGCGGACTTATGACCGTACCGCTTACTGCAATAAAGCTCGGTCGAAAAGGATACGGCATAGAGTTGAATCCCGATTATTTCCGCGATGGTGTCGGGTATTTAAAGCAATACGAGGATACCGATGAGCAGCTGACTATGTTTGATTTCGGCATAGAAGAAGGAGCGTAATAATATGAATGATTTACTTATACACAATGTGGAAGAAAAACTGAAAAAAGAATTTAAGTCCGAAGACCCAAACGATCCCGCAACAATGATACAAAAAAAGGTTTGCGAAGCGCTTATTTGTTTTTGCAAACAAAGCAAAAACCTTGCAGAGCAGATAATATCTTCGGATAAAAAGTTTTATGATTGCTGTAAAGAAATACTCAAAGATACAAAATCAGCTCGGTATATATCGGATTTTGATGCATACGACCGCGCTGTAAAATTTTACTTCCCGTCCGCAATTATAGAGTTCAAGATGAACATAAAATCCGAAAATACTGACGGAACGGAAAGTATTTCATTGCTTGATTTACTGGGGTGAGCGGAATGTTGGCATATAAAGCTTTCGGTAAAGGGCTCATTTGCAGAGGATATAAATTTAAGGCAGGAATAACATCAACAACCGAAGAGGCTAACTGTGTAAGAAACGGTTTTCACGCTGCCGAAGATCCGTTAGATATGTTTACATACTATCCGAATACAGAAACCTCGGAATACTGGATTGTAAAGCTTGGCGGGGACATGCACGAAGACGGCAACGACAGTAAGATTGCTTGCACGGAGCTTACGCCTGTCAGAAGGCTTAAGCCCGAAGAGATTGCCGCCGCCGCATTACTGTATATAAAAAAACACCCGCAGCGCACACATCGAAAAGAGTTTTCGTGCAAATGGTTTAAAGCGGCATATGGCACCAGTCCCGAACTCAGCGGCAATAAAGGTCAATTTCTCGCTTTTGCAGTTAAGTACAAAAACGATATCCGATTAAGCATATTCCGAATTGACGGACGAAAATACAAAGGTGGAGTTTTATATAACGCCTATGGGGAAGAAGTGTGTAAAAATGAATGAACAAAACGAATTTAAAGATATTCCGCCGCTTTCGGATGAAGCGCGCGAATATATGGAGAAAGGCTTCCGTCCTTATCTTATATATGAATCGGTCGAAGGCGCCAGCAAGACAAAAAGATTTACCTGTACGGCCTGCGGCAAAACCTTTAAAAGCGGAAACACCGTGAAAGAAAGAACCATAACACCTGAAATGCGTGCATTATGGTCCGTGAAACATAAAGAAGCATACAAATGCCCGCACTGCGGTGTCGAAGCTACAGCAATAAATTCCCGAATATTGAACACTCGAAATCTTGAAGAGGAAAAATGCACCTGTATTTTTCTTAAAAACGGCCGCGACGATGTGTGGATAAGGTGCTTTATCCGTCTCAGAACTTACGAAGGCACAAAATATACTTACAGTTTTCAGGAATGGATGAGATACCGTTTGCGCCCCGGCAAAGTGGAATTTTGGGAGTTGTATAACGGCGGATGGAACAAAGGAAATTTCAGAGAAGCTTTTACTTGGAACTTTGGGCTTAATCACGAAAGTCATGATTACGAAGTTTACGGCGACAATTTTACGCTTGAAGATACTTTTTTGAAATATCACTCGTTTAAATATTACGAAGGAGTTTATGCCGCAAATTTGCCGGCAATTAAATATTTGTGCTGGTATGCCATACATCCACAAATAGAAATGCTTTCAAAGCTCGGATTATTTGATGTATTAAACGAAATGATATTCAGAAACACGGACGATAAATCGATTTTGAACTGGCAAGCAAAAAAGCCGTGGGAGATTTTCGGACTGCCGAAGCAGCTTTACGATATTTGGCGAAGTGAGTATTACGGTGAGATGGATGTATTAAAGATTTTCAAGGCGCTCCGCGGCACCTCGGCAAAAGATTTTATATTATCAGCTGATGTATTAAAACATACCGGGCAGAAATTAAAAGAAGCAAAGAAACTGATATCACTGTCACGCAAATTGAATTTCAATGTAAAAGACGCAATTAAATATTGCATAAAGAACGGTGAACGCCTTGCCAAAAAGAAAAATACCCGTTATTTTCGAGACTATACACGGGAAGCATTTGAAATGTGGCTCGATTATCTTGATATGGCTAAATTGGCAGGAAGTATTAAAACGGTTTCGGTATTTCCGTCAAATCTTAAAGCCGCACATGATAGTTACTTAATTGCCGCAAATTATGCGAAAGAAAAAAAGAATTTAGAGAAGTTAAAGCGCGAAGCTGTTGCGGTCGCTGCGCCGATAATCAAAAAATTCCCGAAAGTAGAAAAAATCTATAAAGACATTAAAAATAAGTATTCGTACTCAAACGACAAATACACAATTATAGTGCCTGACGGGGTTACGGATATAGTGCTCGACGGTATGCTGCTCGGTCACTGCACCTATCGGACGGACAGATATTACGACCGCATAAGCACAAACGAATCATATATAGTTTTTCTTCGCAAGACCTCCGACACAGAAATGCCGTGGTACACGCTTGAAATAGAACCGGGCGGAACTATAAGGCAAAAGCGCACAACCGGAGATAATCAGTTTGACGATCTCGACGAGGCAATGCCGTTTTTACTTGAATGGCAGAGTGTCGTTGCAGGTAGGTTAAACAAATCCGACCGCATTAAAGCTCAAAAATCCAAAGTATTGCGCATCGAAGGTTTTGAAGAATTGCGCCGGACAAAGAAAAAAATCAATTACGGTGAATTGCAAGGTACATTGCTTGTAGAGGCTTTGGAAAAAGACCTTATGGAAGCAGAAAAATTAGCTTAAAGGAGAACGCATTATGAACGAAATAACAAAAACAAATAAAGACAAAGCTTACGAGCTTAACAGCAGGATATTAGCCTGCGCCAATGCGGCGTATGCGAGCCTTATGGAATCAGCAAAGCTTTTAAAGGAAATGAGAGACACAAAGCTGTATATAGAAATGGGCTATGAAAAATTTGAGGATTATACCGTAGCAGAACTTGGTATCCACGAAAGGCAGGCATATACATATATAAAGCCTTATGAGGAACTCGGGGAGCGGTTTTTGCAGTCAAATGCAAACCTCGGCATAACAAAGCTTGCTCTTATAGCTCAACTGCCGTCCGTCGACCGCAACGAATTTGTCGAGAACAACAACCTTGCCGGTATGACTGTCGAGCAGGTAAAACAGCTTGTTAAGGATAACGACGCCAAAGGCGAACAGTTGGATATGCTTGCTGACGAGCGCGACGCCGCCAAAGAGGAACGCGATGAAGCATTGCAGGATGCCGAAAAAGCTGAAAAACGAATAGCCGAGCTTGAAAAGGAACTTGAAGCGGAGAAAAACAAGCCGGTGCCCGTAGCTGTGAGCGAGCCCGACCCTGCCGAGATAGAGAAGTTAAAGGATGAAGCTATAGCAAAGGCAAAAAAGACGGCTGACAAAGAATTAAAAGCCGCAAAAAAAGAACTCGAAGAGAAACATAAAAAAGAGCTTGCCGATGCCGGCGAAAAAGCAAAAGCCGAAACCGAAAAGGCGTTAGCCGAATACAAACAAAAGCTTTCGGATATAGACAGTGAGAAAGCCGAAGCCGTAAAGCGTGCGGAACAGCTTGAAAAACAGCTTGCGGTTTCCTCATCTGCCGAAACGGTGAAATTCAGTTTTTATTTTGAAGCTTTAAACACTGACTTCAATAAAATAACCGAAAGTCTCAAAAGGCAGGCAGAAGAAAATCCTGAAACTGCCGCAAAGTTTAAAAAAGCTTGTTACAGTGCGCTTGATATTATGAAAAACAATCTTGATAAAATATGAGGGTAATTTCAGATGAAAGCAACAGGAATGATTCGCAGAGTCGACGACTTAGGCAGAATAGTGATAGCGAAAGATATTCGCCGTCAGCTTGAAATTAAAGAAATGGACGCAATGGAATTTTTCATAGACGGAGAGGATATTGTCATTCGAAAACATACGGAGGTTAGCAAAGATGTTTAATTTTATACTTGGCTTTATAATCGGCGGGATAATAGGCTACGGCGTATGGGCAATTTTGGGAGCGAATGGGAAAGATTAGTGTGGAAGAATGAGAGAAATTTTGTTTAGAGGTAAGTGAGTAGACAACGGCGAGTGGGTGTACGGCGTACCTACAAAAGATGGTCGCGGCGAAACGGTTATGGTAGAAAAGCGTATACAAGTGTGAAGAATATAATTGCCGTGGTGCAAATTGCTTGTATGTTGATGAAAATACCGTAGGTCAATATACAGGTTTAACCGACAAGAACGGTAAAAAGATTTTTGAGGGTGACATCGTAAAAATCAAAGGAAAGACAAGGTATATTTTCTATGGCAGTTCAGGGTTTCGCCACACGAATTATGGAGAATATGCTGACACTTTGGAAAATGTGTTTACGGTTGTGGATTGCGAAGTCATCGGAAATAAGATTGACAACCCAGAATTGTTAAGGAGTGATACAGAATGACTTGTAAGAATTGCCTGCATTATGAAAGATGCAAAAAGTTAGGAATATTTAATGTTGAAACACTTTCAGTATGTGAAGATTTCGCCGACCGTTCCGAATGGGTACATTCGCCATGTAAAGCGGGAGACTCAATATTCTGTGACGGCGAGTTATTCTCCGACCGTTACGCGGGAGAAGTAATGGAATTTACTGCCGCTATTGTCCGCACCCAAGTGTGTACTACTCATTGCGGGAAATAGATATGATATTTAATTTTAAAGATTTTGGTAAAACCGTATTCCTCACCCGTGAAGAAGCAGAGAAAGCAGCGGAGAAAAAGATATGAATAATCACTATAGCGTGTCAATGGTTAGACACTTTCAAAAAGTTGTGGCAGAAATGGACGAGGCGGCAGAACATTATAAACACCGACCGCGAGCGACAAAATGGAGCGGAGATAGATAATTATAACTTTAAAAATAAGAGTAAAGGAGCGAGGAAAAAATGAAGCAGTGTGTTTATTTTAAAAAAGTCAAAGGACCATATGCCCTATGTTGCCTTAGAGACGGTAGCCTAAGAAAAAGCTGCCGGTGTCCGCACTTTAAACCGACATTTCTTTATAAATTGTTTAACGGAGGGTGGAAAGGTGAAAAGCGTGAGTGACTACAACGAAGAATTTGACCGTCTGCGCCGAAACCGAGTAGAGGTATCTTTTTACAAGTACGGACCTGCAAGAGATAATTTCGGCGGCGGGCGGGTAGACGCATTGGCAACAGCCGAACGCTGCATAGAAGCTTTTAAGAAAGATAAAAACACTGAACACTTGCTTGATGCGGCAAATTATTTAATGTTTCGATACACCTATCCCTATCCCAGCGAATATTTCAAGGCAACCGACAGCTCCGGTTCGGTGGGAACGGTCGGAACGCCGATAAATATGGAGAGGTAGAAGAATGAGCAGATATATAGATGCTGATAAGTTTTATGCTTCGCAAGTAGCAAGGTGTTGGGAAGAACCTATTATAGGAACTTGCACAAATGACAATGTGAAATTGTATGATGAAATACAAAAGTTCCCTACGGCTGATGTGGAGTCTGTTGTGCGTTGCAAGGATTGCAAACATTATGAACATTTTGACACATACAATAAGCATTTTTGTAATGAGTATGGTGGATATGTAACCGAAAACGATTTTTGCAGTAGAGCAGAAAGGAAAGATGAGGAATGAAATGCCCAATTTGTAATTATGATATTGAACATTGTCAGTGCCGTTTTGGTGGGAGTGCACACCCTGACAGAAGTAAAAGAAGACATGTCGTACTTGACCATTTGTACTTATTTTCTGTGAAACAAATTGAACACATTATGGAATTGGAAAAATTCTGGCAGACATCTTATGGCGACGAAGAATGTTCTCGTATAAGAAATGAGTTATTTGAGGAGTATAAAAATGACCGATAAGGAAATAAAGATTCAAGCTTATAGAGACTTTGCAGATAGATTGAAAGCTCGTAAAAGAGCGGTGAAAGGCTATGACTTCAATGGCGAATTTTGGGATTATGTGGTTTTCGCTGAAGACATTGAAAATACTTTAATAGAAATGGTGAGTGAAATTAAATGACCGATAAGAAATTAACTGATGACGAAATTATAAAGCGCTTAGAACAGTGTGTAAAGCGTGGCAACCGTAATTATGACACCGATATTGTCCTTGACCTTATCAACCGTCAAAAGTCGGAAATTGAGAGGTTGAAGGAATGTCCGAAATGTGTTTATGAGTATGACGGCGAAGTAACGGAATATTGCGTACAAGGTCCTTGCCCGAATTTCAAAACCGTTGAGCAAATCAAAGCCGAAGCATACAAAGAGTTTGCGGAGAAATTGAAAGATGCCGCTATGTTCTGTTTAATGGGTGACAATTGTTATAAGGTACTTACAACACGACGTATTGATATTCTGTTAAAAGAAATGGTTGGTGAAAAATGATGCTATACAAGGAAGCATACCCGTATCCGTCCCCGAAAAAGGTGCGGCGAAAGCCCGTTCCACACGAAGCAAACGAGCAAGAGATACTTTTTCGATGGGCGCAGCTTGTCCGATGTACATATCCCGAGCTTGATTTGCTCTACCACATTCCAAACGGCGGCAGCAGAAACGAGCTTGAAGCCGCAAGCCTTAAACGGCAGGGAGTTAAAGCCGGCGTGCCGGATTTATGCTTACCGGTTGCCCGCGGAATGCACCACGGCTTATATATTGAAATGAAGTACGGTAAAAACAAAACCTCTGACCAACAAGAGAAATGGCTTGACGCACTGGCTAAACAGGGCTATGCCGTCGCCGTTTGTTATGGTTTTGAAGAGGCACAAAAGGTCTTAATAAAATATCTTGAAATCGGAAGGAAAATCAAATGATACACGCGCTTAAAATAGAACCGAATTTTTATGAAGAAATCAGGAACGGTGATAAGCAATTTGAAGTAAGGGAAGATGATCGGCATTATTCTGTCGGTGATGTTTTAGCTCTTAACGAACTCGACGATACCCGAACGGAATATACAGGTCGCGCCTTATTGGCAAAAGTCACCTGCGTGTTGCGCGATGAGCGCTTTTTGCAAAAGAATTATGTGGTTATGGGGATAAAGCTTTTAGGTGTGACAGAAGAACATTCTCAGGGCGTTAAATTTGAAATATACGGAGGTAATGGGAAATGAAAAATGCATTTTGTAAATTCTGCGGGCAACTGTCCGCAAACGAGTATCCGGATACCGCAAGTGAAGCGGAACTGATAGAATGCGGCACTATGGATTGTAATTGCTATGAGGCGCAACAGTATCAGAAGAGGAAAGCTCAAGCAGAAAAGGCAAAGATAGAATTAAAAGCGGTATGCTGTGCGCCGGACGAAAATCATAACATGGCCGCTTGTGACAACGACATTATTCCTGTACTTGAAAAAGCAATAGACCTTATGAGTGAACAGAAAATATATAAAATCTCCCTCGGCGTTCTGTCGGGGGGGTGTTGTGGATATAAAAGCAACCTCTTCCGGCAAGATTTCAATTCAACGCAGTGTTGCGCTTAAACAAAAGCGGGAAATTGAATAATGGATATAAAACAAGCTTTGGTCGCGCAAAAATTAAAGCGTCCGGTGATTTTAAACTGGCCGACGCTCGGCGACATTGAATACGAATACATAGAGAGCATACACAGCAAGCTACCGGAATACGGAATAGAGGCGCCGGTCGCAATACTCAAAGACAGATTCGGAAATAGCAGTATTGTCGCAGATATTAAAAACATCAGATTAAAAAAAATCGGGGGCGACAAAACCGAGCTCCCGAAAGTGTAAAACCGTTTTTGCAGTCAACTGCAATATATACATATATATAATACGCAAAAAAAAGAAAGTCCCTCCCGGCGGCAACCGAGAGGGACGGCAGAGCGATTTTTCCGCCCCAAACCTTACATATATATAATACCACTTCGGGAGCGGAAAAGCAAGGATAAATTCAGAGGGCGGACAAGCCCTATATCGTCCTTGTATGCCATAGTAAAAAGTCAACGATATAAGTTCCGCGAGAGCGGATAACAAAGGAGTTTTCGAAAATGAACAATAATCATTCCGAAGTGTGCAAAAAAAGTCATTGTCAAAGTCAGGGTCAGTATCGGGCAGGTTTTGCAGAAAATTTATATTCTGTATTTTCCCAGATTGAATACACAAGCTTTGCCCCCGAGGTTCAACCGTTAGCTTACGAACTTGGAATGATAATTGCTGAAATATATACTTTGTCCGAGAATTTTAAGGTACGCATAGGCGGCGCGCAGTTGTCGGCCGAGATGGTAAGTGCGGTATATCAAAGGCTGACAAAAGAAAATATCGAGCTGGTAATAGAAAAATTCCGCGGCATTGACTACGAAATCAAATACCGCAAGTCATATTTCCGCACAGCCCTTTACAATTCCGCGTTTGAATGTGAGAGCTATTGGGACAATCAGGTAAGAAAGGACGGCTTCGTATAATGCAATGTGAAAAAAAGACAATTTCCGGCAATTTACTGGAAGCGGATTTTTACCCGGTATGGGAAAACGGAAACAAAATGCCCACAAGACCCCGCGGCACAAAGCCGTCAAGTGAAGCCCAAAAGAAATATAATAACAATATTGCGATAAAGAACGCGGTCCGTATGATAAACGCAAATTTTGCAAACGGCGATTTTCTTATGGTGCTTACCTACAATCAGAACTTCGCTCCACAGGATTTCGACGGAGCCGCGCGAGATTTGAGCAATTATACAAGGCGCGTAAGGACGAGAATAGCATCCGAAATAAAGCGGATAGAAAAGCAATTAAAGGCCGATCCAAACAATAAAGAATTAAAAAAACAGCTTAAAAGATTAAAAAGACCGTTCAAATGGTATTGCACCATAGAAGAGGTTACTTACAAAACCGGCAATAAGTGCGGACAGAAGAATTATCATATGCATCTCTTTATGACCGGAAGCATAGACCGCGATACCGCAGAAGAAATATGGCATAAGGGTATGCGTGTAAACGCTTTGCGGTTTCAGCCTGAGAATTTCGGTCCCGAAGCTGCTGCTCGGTATATTTCGAAAGACCCGCAGGGAAGAAAGCGGTTCAGGCACTCAAAGAACCTAACAAAGCCGACGACAAAGAAGAAAGTCGGCAGTGTTACGCCTCGTACCGTGGAGCTTATGGCAAAACAAAGAATTGACGACAGAGAATATTGGGAACGCCGATACAAGGGTTATCGCTTCTTGCGGTGTTTTGCCCGATTTAATAAATATAACGGTCACTGGTATGTGACTGCGGTAATGTACAAAGCCGATAAGGACAGCATATTGCCGGATTGGAAAATCAAAGGGGATGATTGGATGACTGAATCGACTTGACCTGTAACAAAAAATCAAGCAAAGGAGACTGAAATGAAAAAAAGATTTTACACAAAGAAGTGCGCGTCTTGTAAGCTAATATTCAGAACGGAAAACAAAGGCGCAACCGTATGCTCGGCTTGCGAAAAGAAAGGGAAGACGGCGCCGCCTAAAAAGAAAACAAGAATACCGCGCCCGACTTACGGAATATCCACACCGGAATTTTGCTGTGCTCTCGAACGATATAACGCTCGGATGCATACCCGATACACATACGGACAGGCGGTTATGCTCGTAGACAGTGGGTACATATCCCGAAAAGAATTTTTAAAGCCGTAACAGGAGGATAACGATATGACGCTTAAAGAACTTTCCCAGCTTTATTATTTAAACCGCGAGATAGAAGATTTAACAAACAAAATAGCTGAACTCGAAGCAAAAGCGACCGATACCTCGGTTAAAATCACAGGTATGCCGCGCGGCTCGGGTACAGGCGATAAAATAGGGCGTGCGGTTGAGGAACTCTGTTATTATAAATCAAAGCTTATAAACCGTCTTGCACAGTGCCGCACAGAGCTTATACGCCTGAATGATTATATATCTGCCTGTCCGGACAGCCTTACACGCCAGATACTCACTTACCGTTTTGTGAACGGACTGTCGTGGAATCAGGTTGCGGCAAGTGTGGGCTGTTCAATAACCTGTGAAGCGGCAAAGAAAATTGCTTATAGATATATACGCAATAATTAAAGTTGTCCCCAATGTCCCGAATTTGTTGTTATACTGATAGCATAGGATTAAGAACAGGGGCTGTGAAGTGTCATATGCTTTTAAAACATATTTGCCCGGTGTGCGGAAAGGTTATTCCGATAAGTCAATCACGATGTCCGGAGCACCCGAGCCGGCACAAAGACTATGACGATAATGTCAGGTATACCAGAGATAAGAAATATCATAGCTTTTATCTGACATCTGCGTGGGAAGCGGTAAAGGCATCAGCAATCAACAAAGCCAATGGCATTTGTATTTACACTTTCTTCTTTGAAAAGAAACTTGCGGCGTGTGAAGAAGTACATCATATCGTGCCGCTTAAAGACGATTGGGGGCGGCGCTTAGATGTTGATAATTTAATACCGCTCACACACCGAGTACACATGCAAATAGAAAAAGAGTATCGAGAGGGTGAAAAAGCAAAGGTTCAGTCCCTGCTTTTTGACCTAAAACGGCGTTTTGAAAGCGGGATTCTTACCGTGGGGGAGGGTAAAAAAGTTTCAAAGGTTTGAGAGAATACCGCCCGCCCTCCTTTTCTGCGCAAAAACTCCCTAAATCACATATGCGAGGTGAAATGTAAAAAAATGGGACGCTCGGCAAAGCCGGTTGAACTTCTTATGTTGGAAGGCAAAAAGCACTTAACAAAAGAAGAAATCGAGGAAAGACGCGACTCGGAAATTAAATTCGGCGACAGAAAAATTAAATGCCCGAATTATGTGAAAAAAGATAATATTGCACACGGAAAATGGAAAGAAATCAATAAATTATTTAAAGATTTTGACTTTATTTCTGCCGGTGATTCCGAGCTTATCGCAAAGTATTGTATGACATTTTCGGAGTATATAAAACTCAGAGAATCATATCAAAAAATCGAGGAAATTCACTACGATTGCGAAGCGCTCGACAAGGCTATAGAAGCAGAGCTTAAAAACGAAGACGGAACCTCAGAAAAAATATTCAGTTACAAGGTAAAAAAACAGCTTCGTGATATGATCTCGATTAATGCGCTTTTGCAAATAGAAAGCGCCATAAACAAAAAAGTTGATATGCTTATGAAAATGGAGGACAGAATGTTTTTGAATCCGATTTCTAAAATAAAAAATATCCCGAAAAAGGCAAAAGAGGAAACGCCATCCGAAAAGTGGGGTAAGTTTGGCGGCGGTATGAGTGGATAGAACCACCAAATACGCCGAATCAGTTGTTAAAGGCACAATCGACCGAAAAGCAGGCCGCAACGAATATCTATGCTGTAAGCGGCACCTTGACGATTTGGAACGGCAGGGCACTTCCGAATTTCCGTATGTATGGGACGAAAACAAAGCTTCAACAATGATTGATTTTGCCGAAAATCTAACGCTCGCCGAGGGCAAACCGAAGCCTTTTAAGTGTATGGGCTTCCAAGATTTTATGTTTGGCAGTTGGCAGGGTTGGATTAAGAAAGACACTGAATTTCGCCGTTTTAAAACTTCATACACGCAAATGGGGCGTCAGAACGGAAAAAGCGTAGGAAACTCCATACCGTCGATGTATTACGGGAATTTTGCCGGTTACCAATACCCGCAAATATATGCAGTTGCTACAAAGGAAGACCAAGCGCGAATAGTGCTTAAAGAATGTAATAAGTTTATCAATGCCGACAAAGAACTTTCCGGCACAAAAACAAAGAAAGGCTTTTTTACAATTCAAGACTACCGATCACGAATCCTCTGCAACATAACACACGGAGAAATACGAGCGCTTGGCAGAGATACAGATACAATAGACGGTTTTAGACCGTATTTTGGCTCTGTTGACGAATATCATAAACACAAAACCAATCAGATGTATAAACTTTTAACCGACGGATGTAAAGACCTTGACGAATACCTTATCTCGGTCATTACAACCGCCGGTTTTGATTTAAACTCCCCCTGTAAGGCACTCTACGATTATTGTATCAACATAATATCGGGCGCCGTTTGCGATGACACGCAATTTGTTTTTATTTGTGATCCCGATAAGGATGACGATATATGGCAGGAAACCACATGGCAAAAAGCAAATCCTTTCTGGACGCCGCGTCGACTTGAGAACCTGAAAGCAGATGCAGTTAAAGCACGTAATATGGGCGGAGACGATTTAAGAAACTTTCAAACAAAATCACTTAATATTTGGGTTCAAGCCACCGATGACCGCTATTTAAATGCGGAAAACTGGGCAAAATGCGGAGACGGCACCTGCCTTGAGGATATGCGCGGTCGGGAGTGTTACTTGGGGCTTGACCTTTCCTCGGGCGGCGACCTAACAAGCGGCACTTTGGAGTTTCCACTGCTTATAGAAAACCGTAAAAAATTCTACATCGATTCTCATTCTTTTCTGCCGAAAATGAGGCTTGATGAGCATATAAAATCCGACAATGCTCCATATATCGATTGGGCACAAAGAGATTTGCTCACGCTTACCGAAGGCGAAAGCGGAGGATATAAATTGGACTACAAATACATCATAGCATATTACCAAAAGCTTATTAAAAAATACGATTTGAAGCTTCTTGCCATAGGCTATGACCCGCATAATGCCGATGCTTTTTTAAGCGATCTTGCGATATTCGGGGTAGATATGGTCGAAATTACGCAATCGGCACGCAATCTAAATGATGCAACGGTAGATTTTGCTCTTGAAGTAGACGGCGGCAACATAATTTACAACAAGTCAAACACTTTACTTACTTGGTCTATGATTAACGCAATAAAGGTCAGCAACTCCTTCGGCGAGATTAAGCTTGACAAAACTCGAAGGGAAAAGAGGATAGATCCCTGCGATGCGACGATTTGCAGTCACAAACTGGCGATTGCTAATGCAAACAGCGTAAATGCCGAAGAGGCTATGAAAGAATATCTCAAGCTTATGGGATGGGATAAAGCGAAAGAAGGTGATTAAATGGGACTTTTTAAAAAGAAATCAGAACAAACATTGACATTGCAACAGCTTGTCGATTTTTTAAACCTAAACGGTGTAGAAAAAAGCGAACTGTCCGAAGCTACATATTTTGCTTGCTTGAAGATCCTTTCCGAATCAGTCGGGAAACTGCCGCTTAAGCTTTTACAGCATACAGAAAAGGGTGGCGTAATAAAAGCTTACAAGCATCATCTCTATAATGTTTTATCGAATAAGCCTAACCCTTATATGACAGCAACTCACTTTTGGTCTACGGTAGAGTACGCGCGTAATCATTACGGAAACGCCTATGTATGGATAACAGGAGCGGGTACCGCTACGGCTCTTTGGTATCTGCCGCCGGAAAGTGTCGAGGTGTGGATTGACGACAGGGGAATATTCGGCGCCGAAAATGCGCTTTGGTATATATATAACTGCGAAAAAAACGGGAAGAGATATAAAATTCCATATGATTCTATAATGCACTTTAAAAGTTCGGCAAGCCTTGACGGCGTGAAAGGTATTGCAGTCAGAGATCAGCTCAACGACACAATAAGCGGCGGTATAAAATCGCAAAAAATGTTAACGGGACTTTTTGAGAATGCTTTCACTGCAAAAGCGGTGGTCCAGTACACTGGAGCATTGAACGACGGCTTAGTACAAAATTTTGCAAAAAACATTGAAGAATATGCGTCCGGCAAGATAGAGGATGTCAGAAGGGTTATTCCGATACCGATAGGGACAACCTTAACGCCTCTTAATACAAATCTTGCGGACAATCAATTTATAGAGTTGAAAAAGTATTCCGCATTGCAAATAGCGGCGGCGTTTGGTATAAAGCCTAATCAAATAAATGATTACGAAAAATCAAGCTATGCAAGCGCAGAAGCTCAACAGCTCGCTTTTTATGTTGATACTCTGCTTTATATTTTAAAGCAATATGAAGAAGAAATCAGCAACAAGCTTTTAAGCGAGGAAGATGTTGCAAACGGTTTTTACCCTAAGTTCAATGTTGCGGTCATTCTTCGCGCAGACTTAAAAACTCAAATACAAAGCTTGCGAGATGCGGTGCAGGGGACACTTTATACTCCTAACGAAGCAAGATCTTTGTTGGATCAGGCGGCTGTTCCGGGCGGAGATGTATTACTTTGCAACGGTACTATGCTGCCGATTGAAAAAGCGGGAGCGGCATATCAAGATAAAGGAGGTGAATGATGTGAAAAATATGATTACAAAATCCGCAAAAATAAGCGGTATTGAGCTTGACGATGGTGAAATGTCGCTTATAAACAAATATACGCTGGAGCCATTATCATCCGACGAGGTTTTTGCTTTTAAAATAGCAATTTGCGGAAATGAGATTGACAGAGATTTTGAAGTTTTTCCAACCGAAACCTTAAATGTGCTGGCGAAACTGTTTGTCGGAAAGACCGTATTAAAAGACCATCAAATCAAAACGGACAACCAAAAAGCACGAATATATGCGACGGAAGTCGTTGAAGACGGCGGCATCTCAAGCACCGGAGAAAAGTACGCACAGCTTATTGCTCATTGCTATATGCTGAAAAACGAAAGTAATGCTGATTTGATTTCGGATATACGCGCCGGAATAAAAAAGGAAGTCTCCGTTAGCTGTGTGATAGGCTCTGCGGTCTGTTCAATTTGCGGAACGGATAACCGTAAGGCTTACTGCAAGCATGTTAACGGTAGGGAATACGACGGCAAGACTTGTTATTTCAAGCTGCTATTACCTAAAGACGCTTACGAAGTGTCTTTCGTAGCGGTTCCGGCGCAACCGGACGCAGGAGTTACAAAATCATATATGGACGAGCCGTATAAAGAAGAAAAAAACACTACCGACGAAAACGAAGTGATCGATTGTGATATAGGTATAATCGAAGCCTTCGTGTTTGCGGAAAATCAAAATTGAAAGTTGAGGTAAAATTAAATGAACAAAGAAATGAGAACTCTGCTTACGCAGATAGAACAAAAGGCAAATGAAGCTAAAAGTTTTAGAGAAACCGGAGATGTTGCAAAGGCAAAAGCGGCACTTGACGAAGTGGACGCACTCAAGGAAAAATATGATGTTGAAAAGCGTTTGTTTGAAATTGGCGAATCCAAAGTACCGGATAAGCCCGTTGGCGAAAGTAAAAACGCCAAAATCGATGGCTTTAAGATTATCTCCAAAATGCTTGCTAAAAAGAACCTTAGTGATACAGAAAAGGCTCTTATTACAGGCACCGATGCAACAAACGGCGAGAATAATCTTGTGCCTACCGATGTAAACTACGAAATTCGAGAACTACGCAAGCAGTATAAATCGGCTAAGAATTTAGTAACGGTAATTCCGACCGATACCTTAAGCGGCGGATTTAATTTCGAGAGTGGAACTCCGGCAGGTCTTACCGAATTTGACGATGGTGACGAGATAAGCTCAACAGGCGATCCGAGCTTTGTCAGAAAGCCGTTTTCTATCAAGCATTTCGGTAAAATAATTCCGGTATCTAACATACTTAACGGCAACGAAAAGGCGGGGCTTAGAGCGTATCTCAACAAATGGTTCGTTAAAAATGCAGTTATTTCAGAAAACGCAAAGATATTCGACGCATTAAAAACTCTCGGCAGCGGCGAAACCCCGAAATCATTGAAAGGTCTTGCGGCACTTAAAGGCTCTTTGAACAAAGATCTTGACCCGGACGCTCTGATAGGTGCGGTTATCGTAACCAATCAAACCGGTTTTGACCTTATGGACAGTGAAACTGATGCTGCAGGCAACCCGTTGTTAAAAGACAGTTACGCCGACCCCACTGTAAAATTGTTTAAAGGGCTGCCTATCGAGGTATTTTCGGATGCTCAGTTGCCGAATGTAAGTGGAAAGGCACCGGTATTCTATGGCTCGCTTGATGCGGCGTGTTATTTTGTGGAAAGAAGTGCACTTGAATTTGCTGTTTCTGAACATGCAAATTTCACCAAAAATCAAACTGTACTGCGTGTAATCGAAGGGTTCGATGTTATTCAGGCGGATAAATCCTCCTATTGCTACGGCTTGTACGAAGCTCCAGCCGAAAAGGTTGTAAAAACCAAGGTGACAAATACGGCGAGCGACCCCGTTAATACCAAGGCTGTATCGGGTTCTTGACATTGAGGTGAAATCCTGTGGTAGAAATTGAATGTGCGAAAAAATATATGCATATCGACAACGACGATGACGACGACATAATAAACGGCTGTTTATTTGCGGCTGACGAATATTTGAAAGGTGCCATAGGAAATAATTACGAGCAAACGTCGGAGCGAGCGAATATGCTTGCTCTGATGGTTACAGCCGACCTTTACGACAACCGCAGCACAACCGAGCGTGTAAGCGCAAAAACGCGCACAATAATCGAAAACTTTGCTCAACAAATGCGCTTGGAACTCAGAGGTAAAGAAAAATGACATATCAGCCCGATATAAATGCCGGAGATTTAAATACGCGAATACGAATACAGTATAAACAGTCAAACGGGAGCGGTTCCTTTAAAACCGAAAAATGGATCGATATCGGCAATAATGCACCCTCAGACACGCCGCGCATTAAATACGCAAAGTGGGTCGGAGTTCACGGCTCAGAAGCTTGGGTGACGGAGTCTGTTCAAGCGGAACGCGCCGCAACGGTTACAATCAGATTTGATAAACATGTAAACGAGAGCTGCAGAATACTGTACAACGGCGTTATTTACAAAATTGTTTCTATGGATGATATCGGCCAAAAACATCAGTGGTTAGAACTAAAGGTCAAAGCGGAGGTGAAAGGATAGTGTCTCGGGAAAAAAGCTGGAAAAAACGCGGCGGTTTCAATAGTTACGGCAAAACTGCACTTTCAGCGGATTTTAGCTTTAAGGGCTTTGAAGAACTTCTTGATAAAATTGAGGAAGCCGGGAAAAGTGTTGAAGATGCCTGTAAAAAAGCCATTGATGCGGCATTGCCGATAGTCGAGAAATCTATGCTTTTAGGCGCTGAGAGGCACCGTGATACCGGAAATGTTGTAAACGCGATAGAAACGCTTGGTGCTCGCAGCCAAGGGGATTATATATACGGAAAAGTCGGAATTAATCTCGACAAACACCCCGAAGCCTTTGAAGCTGTGTTTCAAGAATACGGTGACGGGCATTCTCCAGAATTTCCAGACCCGTTTGTTCGTCCGGCAACAGAAAATAACAAAAAAGAAATAAGAAGTATAATACGCAGGACTTTAAAAAAAGAGGGTGTATTATGAACTGGATAAACGCTGCCGAAAACACACTCATTGCATTTGAGATGGAAAATCAAGTTCCGTTTAGGCTTGAAAGGTTTGATTGCGAGCTTTCCCAACTGCCCGATGTTTTTATAGTGTATTTTTTAATATCCGATACACCGCTTACTCATTACGACAACCAAGAAACTTCTCACGAAATCAAAATACAGGTTTCTTTGTTTTACAGGGATATATCGGCAATAAAAACATTGCCCGATAAAATAATTGATGCATTTACCGCTACCGGCTTTAAACGCATCGGCAACAGTAGAATACCATACCAAATAAACACGCAACACTACGGATGGCGTTGTGATTTTAATTATTATGAAAAGAGGTAAATTATAATGGCAGAACAAACAAAAGATGTTTACGGAGAACTTATAGGCTGCGACGAAATGCACTATGCAAAGGTAAACGAAGACTCTGCGACAAAATATGAAGCCGCCACTCCGGAATATTTAGCTCCGACGGCAGAAATTCAAACCAGCCCTACCACAAATACATCAAAAAGATATTATGACAACAAGGTACGCTTTGTCGATGTTACAGAGGGTGACACTGAGGTGAAAATTGTTGTCTCCGGTGTTCCTTGCAGTCTTGCTGCAAGGCTTACAGGGAAAACATACGATGCCACAAACGGCAAATTTTACGATACAGGCGATTTGAGCGCGACTCCGTATTGCGCTCTTTCGGGTCGTATGTCTCTTGGCGGCGGAGATGAGTACAGATATTTTAATTATCTGAAAGGCAAATTCGCGCTCGGCGGCGAAGCTGCAAAAACAAAGGAAGACGGTATTACCGTAAACACAACGGAATTAACCTATACCGCAGCGGTAACGGTTCATAAATTCCAGGTGGACACCGATAAGCTTAGCGGCGCAAAAGCTGTTAAGGCGGACACAACAGATGCGAAATTCACCGGAGCTTCAACTTGGTTCAGCAAAATTCAGACGCCGCCCGAACCCGCTTCGGGACAGAGCGCTCAATCGTCTAAGGCTGCAAGCAAATAATAGCGGCTGCTCTCTTATTTCATCTTGGAGGTAAAGTTTAAATGTCAACGCCTATTGAACTTCATTTTTATAACAAGAAAAACGAAGTGATTAAGACTTATTCGCAAAGCATAATTAAATGGAATTTTTTTAAAAGGGCAGTAAAATTGGGAGACCGAGAATCGATTTCAGCCGATAATCTCGATATAATTTACGAATTTGTCCGCGATTTTTACGGAAGGCAATTCTCCGTAAAACAACTGAAAAAGTACACGGATGTAGAGCAGCTGCTTGCCGTAACCGGTCAAATTGTTATGCGAGTTATAACAATGATGGAAAAAGAGGGCGTTGATTTCCCAAACGCATAAACGGCAAGGAAGTTACAGAGCCTTATTCCTTGCCGTTTGACTGGCTTTTAGGTATTGAGCGAACATTAATACGACTCGTTCCGGCATATACCCTTGAAACGCTCGATACTTGTGATATAGACAGAATATTGCCTTATTATTTTTACGATTATCGGCTGACACTTCGAGAGCAAAAACGCATAGAAGAACCTGAAAGCGTCGAGGGAGAAATAGTTATTCGCAACGGAAAGAAATACCGCAAGGTAAATATTAAAGACGCAAAGTGTGCAGATAAAATCTTTGGTTGAGGTTTGAATTATGGAAAATACAGAAAACGCCCGCTGCATAAATTGCGGCGCTGAAATAAAAGAAAATACCGAGTACTGTTCAAAGCAATGCGAAAAACAGCACAAAGCTCACCTTGACTCACCGCTTTATAAGTTTAAAATGGACGTAGACGCGTACAACAAAGAACACGGTACCGATTACAGCTACGGATATTACTTAGCTTACATAGAGCCGGCGCTCAAAAGAGAAGCGAATAAACATAACAAAAGCCCCGACAGATAAATGTTGCAAAATCTGTCGAGGGCTTTATAATAGGTTTCGTGATAAGACGAGCCAATAACGGATAGGCGGTTAAGTCTTGCCCCTCAATGGGGGTGTTGCCGATGGAGTACATAATTGTAATTTTAATTATAGTTTTATATTCAATCATTGCGATAAACAAGAAATAAGCCGCCCTGCTCCGCTAAAAGTAGGCGACCGATTTCTTTAGTCAACTATTTCGAGGGCTAACCGTCTATCGGTTCGCCTTATCCACCCTTATTATAGCACATAATTAAATTTTGTCAAGCGTTCGCTTTTGCGGGCGCTTTTCTTATACCCAAAATTCGTTTTTTGCAGTCAACTGCAAATTGAGGAGGTTGATTTATGTCGTCCGATTACGCAAACGAACTATCGTCAAAGGTCGGTCTCGATGTTACAGACTGGAAAAAAGGAGTAACGGAACTTACGGCAGGCGTTAAAAAGATAGAAACAAGCTTTCAGGCTTCTGCCGCACTTATGGATAACTGGTCCGGCAGCTCAGAAGGGTTGAAAAGCCGCATTGAATCACTCAACAGCGAGCTTACCTTACAAAAGAAAAAGCTTGAAATTCTAAAAGCCGCATACGAAGATGTTGTTGAAAAAGAAGGCGCAACATCTAAAGCGGCAAAATCCTTGGCGGCGCAAATGTTTAATGTTCGCGGAGATATCGAAAAAACAACAGAAAAACTGAAATACTACACCGAAGCCGAGCAAAAAGTGATTGACAAAACCGCTGCCGTGGTTAAAAAGCTTGAAGAATCCGGAAATAAGTTTGAAAAAACAGGCGAGAAAATTAGCAAGGTCGGAAATAAAATCACATTAGGCGTTACTACCCCTGTTGTAGCTGCGGGAGCGGCTATATATAAATATTCGAGCGATTTGACCGAAGCAGAGAACAAAACCAAAGAAGTATTTAAAAATATGTCGGGCGACGTCCTTGTGTGGTCGGAAACCTCGCTTGATAAAATGGGAATGGCACGTTCCACGGCGCTTGACGCGGCATCGCTGTACGGTGGCATGGCTACAGCTATGGGGCTTACTCGTAAAAGCGCTACGGATATGTCGAAGTCACTCACCGAGCTTTCTGTAGACCTTGCAAGCTTTCATAACACATCATTAGATCAAGCCTCAACCGCTTTGAAAAGTATATTCACAGGCGAGACGGAAACACTTAAAAATTACGGCATAGTAATGACCGAAGCAAATCTTAAGGCATACGCTCTGTCACAGGGGATTAAAACAAATTACAGCGAAATGACACAAGCTGAAAAGGTGCAGCTCAGATATAATTTTGTTATGAACGCTAGCAAGGACGCCATTGGTGATTATGAGCGCAACTGCGGAGAAGCGGCGTCCCAAATGAAAAAACTGCCCGAAGCATTAAAAGAGCTTGCAACCTCTTTTAAAGATAATGTCGAGCCGGCGATTACTCCGGTTATAACAGCGCTTAATGGGGCAATAGTCTCCTTTGGCAAATGGAGCAAAACGACTAAGAATTTTGTAACAACCACCGCAATATCGGTTGCCGCCCTGGGACCGCTTGTTACTATAATCGGCAAAACTACATCCGCAATCGGAAAGGCTCAAAAAGCGTATGCTAAGATATATGCCTGGATAAAAAAGAAAACAGATGCAACTGTTAAAGATACCGCCGCAAATGCCGCAAACTCAAAATCGCTTGACAAAACGGCAGAATCCGCAGAAAAGACAGCAAAAAGTACCGGTAAAATAGGAACGGCCGCAAAATCAGCAAATCCATACATTATCGCTGTTATTGCATCGTTGGCGATGGTAGGAGCGGAAATTAACCGTACCATACGCTCTGCACAGTCGAAAATTGAGGAAACATATAACAAGAAAAAAGCGGAAAGCAATAAAGTTTACGATGTTGAAATTCAAAATCTCACCGATGAATATAATGCCTACGAAGAAAAAATGTCCGCGAAAAAATCTGCCGAAGAAAAATATTACAGCGATAAAATTGCAAATCTCAGCAAAGACTTAAAAGCCCAAAAGAACGCCATATCCGAAGAGCAAAAGCTTTACGAAAAAGCTCATAAAGAGCGGCTTTCACAGCTTGAAAAGGAAAAGCAGGCAAAGCTTGACGCTATATCCGCAAGCCAAAAAGCACAAACCGCCGAACTGCAACAGCAAATAGACGCCTTAAATGCTTTGAATGAAGCAGATGAAGCGGCAACAAAAGAACAAGAAAACGCCGAAAAGCTTGCAGAACTTAAGAAGTCAATTACATTTGCAAAAACATACGCCGAAAAAGTAGATGCGGAAAACGCATACACTGCAGAAGTTAAAAGGCAGGAGGAAGAAAAAACAAAAGCGGCTCGCGAGAACCAAATTAAACAGCTACAAAATAAAATGGAGCAAATAAAGACCGAGGCTTCCGCCCGTCAAGAACAAGTTAAATCCGAATACGATTCGGCGGTCGAACTCGAAAACGGCAAATATGAAGTTGCCAAAGAAGGTTTTGAAAACAGACTTTCGGCTCTCGACACCTTTATAGAGGATGAAACGGCACGCCTTGAAACTGCGAGAGATGAAAAGATAGCCATTATGCAAAGCGAAACCGACACTTATCTTGCTGAATTACAAAAACGCATAGACGCACAAAACAAGCTCAAAGAGGCGGCAGAAAAAACTATCGAAGCAGAGAAAAATAAAGAAAAAAAGAAAACCAAAACTGTCAAAGGCTTTTTAAAAGCATTTACGGATGATTATTTTCCTCACAACGCTTCTGGTACAAACGATTGGAAAGGCGGCTTGACCTACATAAACGAGCGCGGCGGGGAGCTTATAAATTTACCGAGGCATACGCAAATAATTCCTCACGATGTTTCTATGGAAATGGCGCGAGAATACGGCCGTATGCGCGCGGCTTACACAACCAACAACGATTACACAACCACGACCTCAAACATCTACAACCAATACGGTGCACAACAGCAGGTTACCGTTTTGAAGGTTGGTGAAAAAACCGTTGCCGAGGTTATAGAGCCTTGCGTATCGGTGAAGATGTCAGACAGTATTTACAGAAGGAGGCGCTCAGGTGGATAACGATGAGTTCAAATACGGCAATATAGAATCCGGCGCATTTAATATTGTGTGCGGAACGGAAACACATTCGATACTGCCAGAGAAACGCAAATATGTGCAAGAGGTACCGGGACTTGACGGCGTTGTGGATTTCGGAATTTCGGGTTACAGTACACGGGTAATAACAAAACCGATATATTACACAGGCGCGTATTCCGATTTAAGAAAAAAGAGAGAGGAAATAATAGCTTGGCTTTGCAATGACGGGACGCCGAAAAAGCTTATTTTCGGCAACGAACCCGACAGATATTATATGGCTAAGATCTATGCTGCGCTTGAATTTGACAACACCTCAGATAGACATATAGGCGATATTCAGTTTGAGTGCAATCCGCCGTGGCAATATCTTTTGGACGGTACACTTTTAACGCCTGATGAAATTACATACATAAATTGTACCGCTAAAGACGGTCAATTTATTAAAGAATTTTCCGGGAGCGGTGCTATAAAGTTTTTTAATAAAGGCACTCAAAAGGTTAAGCCTGTAATAAAAATCATAGGTCGCGTCAAGCCGGGGTTTACATTATCTTACGGAACGGCTAAGCTCAAAATAAATGCAGACACAGGCTTTGAGGGTGTAAAAATCGATTGCACAAAGGAAACCGTGACACGGATGTCAGACGGGAGTAGCCTGTATTCGAGTCTTGATTCGGCAAGCACCTTTTTCGAACTTTCTCCCGGTAAATGTATGATAAATGTTTCGGGCGGATCTCTCGGTGCCTACCCCGATTCTGTAACCGTCATAATAGAATTTAACGCTAAAATGTTAGGGTGATAAAATGGCAGGTAAAATAAAAGTATATGATAAAGATTTCAAGGCTTTGGGGAGTACCTCCGAAGCCTTTAATATTGCAAAAACAGAGGAGTTAATGCGTGAATACACATTGAGCTTTTCCGTTGCTAACACAGACGGGATTTTCGATTACATTAATGAAAATTCTATATTTGAATATTCGGGTCAAAGATTTGATATATCCGGCATTGACGGTGATTCGGGCACAAACAACATAACACAGGTTACTGCCGAACATATTTCTTACCGTTTATCAAATTATACGCTGGTAAATGGATACAGCTTTGTGGGAACAGCTCGCCAATTAGCCGAGGATATTTTGAGGGAAGCCAAAACAGTAGACGGCACACCTGCATCTTCCGAGTTTACTTTGGGAACTGTAATAAGTACCGATGTACTTAATTTTTCGCTTTCGGGTCAAACAAATGTAACAGCCCGCGAAGCGCTTATTGCAATGAAAGAATTGGGCGTAGAGGTTCAGTTTGACAATTTCACCGTAAATGTGCTTTATCAGGTCGGCGCCGATTCGAGTATAGTGTTTGAATATGGTAAAAACCTCACCGGCGTTAGGCGTACATGGCAGCGTGACAATGGCTGGACTTACGACATAAATATTGCTGACCTGCAAAAAGCTAAAGGCTACACGGGCGAGAGCTACGGTCTCGGCGATAATATTACCGTAATCGATAAATTTGCAAAGCTTGAAATTAAACAACGCATAATTACTTATAAAGAATGTGACGATCCTACACAAAACAGTATAACTGTCGGTGTGTTCATCCGTGATAATGCCTCGCTCAGTGTAGAGACTGACCGTATTGCCAATGCCGCAAGCGCTGTAGCCGACGAAGCAAAAAGCAAAGCGGACACTTCCGTACAGCAGGGCGAAAAATACAGCAATGTCTCAATTACGCATAAAGACGGGTTTAAGTGTACAAATATAAGTGATACTCTTCGCGTTATGGCGAATGCAAATGACTGCTTTGTGGTTCAGGCTAAGAAAAACGGGCAGTGGGTTACGGTTACAAGCGCCGAACTTTGGGGAATTCTTGCTCCCCGACTCACCACACAGGACGCTAAACATTCTTATTATGCAACAATCGGGCATAATGCCGCCGGAAACCCGGGTTTGTTTCTAATGAGAAGGACAGATAACGGGGATTTTAAGGAGCATTTCAGCGTTTGGCCTACAGCCGCAGGCGATACGGTAATAGATTGTGAAGGTGATTTACACCTTAGGTCTAAAACAGGCGGAGAGGTTATTATTGATAACCGCCAAAATGATATACACGGTTTCGGCGGTCGAGTTCTCTTGAGAGACGATAATGACAACCATATAGCTCTGTATTTTCAAGCGGGAGTGCTTAAGACTGTGACCCACGATTATTAAAAACTATTTAAAAAGGCGGAATTATATGGGACTTATAAAAATAACAAGTACTATGACCGAAGCGGAACGCATAGCCGCTTATAACAGCAATATGCAATATCTTGAAAAGGATTTACCGTTAAAATGCTTGCCGGTCGGAATTGTAATATCCTTCGACACACCCGTAGACCCGAACAAGCTTTACGGCGGCAAATGGGAACGGATAAAAGGCAGATTTATATGGAGCATAGAGGACGGCGAACAGGCAGGCTGCACCGGCGGCGAAAAAACACACACGCTTAATAATAATGAAATCCCGTCACATAACCATAATATTCCTACAACCATACACGAAACGGAACACAGTGGCAACAAAGATAAATACACATATGGTGGGTGGTCAAATTCTTACGGAATGGGCGGAGTAGAGTACTCTGGCGGAGGTCAGCCTCACAACAATATGCCGCCTTATTACGGCGCGTATACATGGCGCAGAGTGTCGTAAGGGAGGTGAGAAGATGCCTAAATACAGAATTTTCATTAGAGAATCGGTAAGCAAACATGTAATAGCAGAGTCCGACACAAAGGAAAAAGCAATTACCGGCATAAGAGAGAAATTTGAAAACGGCGAAATTACCCTCGACAAAGAAAACGATACATATTCGTTTGAAATGCAGGGAGACGCGATAAAAAGCACAGGCTAAAAAAGGAGAAGAGAATGGAAAATAATATTTTTTCTGCCGTTGTCTCGGAGAATAATATTTTAAGTGTCAACGGCTCGGCAGTGAGCGACAGCGTAAAATTTGTTAAAATACATTTTTCGTTTCCTAAGACATGGGACGGCTTTACCAAAACGGTTACATTTAAAAATGCGGATATAAAATGCTCGGTGCTACTCAACGAAAAAAATGAATTATGCACCGGAACGGATGAGTGCTACATACCGTTTGAGGTTTTAAAAATACCTGCGTTTACATTTGCCGTTTACGGCATTTCCGAGGACCGAAAAGCCACAACCTCGTGGGCTACGATAAGAGTGCTTAAGGGTTGCGGAGCAGGGGACAAACCCTCTAAGCCTACGCCCACAGATTACGAACAGTTGATCTCGCTTTTAAACAATCCGCTTGCTAATCCGCTTACGGAAACGATTACGGGAATAAATGCGGTAAAGGCGGAAGAGGTTTCGCCGACACCGCAGTATTTAAAGATTAAGCTTGGTAACGAAGATGGCACGCAGCCGGAGGAAACTGTAAAGCTTTATATGTACGGGAGAAACCTCATACCATATCCCTACGACATTTCAGAAAGCATTACCGTAAACGGCATTACATTTACGGATAACGGAGACGGCACCATAACAGCTAACGGCACCGCAGAGGATAATATTGTATATGCCTTTGAGCCGCAGGAGGAAATCGTTATACCGAAAGGCACATATAGCTTTGGAGGTTGTCCTGTCTACGGTAACGAAGAAACAAATGCCGTCGTAATGGTAATGCACATAAACAACGAAATTGCACACACCGCATTTAGTGATGGAAAAGCTCTCTATGGCAAAATAAACACATCGGGAACGCCGAGCTTTGAAATTTGGATAAATAAAGGGGTTGTTGCCGACAATCTTGTATTTAAGCCACAGCTTGAAGCAGGTCAATACGCTCACGACCACGAACCATATAAGCAGCCGAAAACAATACTGATAGACCCTCAAAACCCCGAACCCGTATTATCTGAATTTTATCCGGCGTTTACATTGCTTTCCGAAGAGGACGGTATAAAAATCAGTTTTGAATATATCCTTAATCTCAATTCGACAATGAGGAATATGTGGGAAATAATCAAAACTAATACCAAAACAGTGCAACTGATGGGAGAAGCGCTTGCAGTAGCCTTTAAACGAAATGAGGAAACATTTATAATATAATGAGGTGATTTATTGTATAAAGAAAGTGATATAGACCGTATAAGCGCCGAATTTCAGCCGCTTATCAAGCATTACGCGCGCAAATGCCGCAGCGAAGTAGAACAGCAGGAAATGGAAGCTGAGCTTTGGGGGTTTCTGTGGGATCTTATAAAGTCAGGCAAGGCAATCTCGCAAAGATATATCGCGGTCTCAATAAGAAACAGATATATTTGGTATTCTACAAAGGTTCAAAAGAAATATGCTGCCGAAGTAGAGCTTAAAGACTATAACGGGTTCCACAACGATGATGATTTTGTTGAAAAAATCGCAATGCGTGATTTACTTGACAAGCTCGGTATAAAACAACGAAAAGCCGTTTATCTTCGACATGTAAGCGGATTGTCTTTTGCGGAAATAGCTAAGAAACAAAAATGTACACGGCAGGCGGTTTACGGTTTAGAAAAAAGAGGGATTGAAAAATTGCGCAAAATGCTCGAAGATGATTACGAACATATCCGACAGTCGCAAATAAAACAGGAGAATGAATAATGAGTGAAGCTTTAATATCAGCCGGAGCTGCAATAGCGGTTGGTTTACTGTCGCTTATAGGCGTGATTATAACAAACAGCAGGTCAAACAACAAAATGCAAAGCAGTATGAAGACCGCTCAGGCGGTAACCGACGAACAAATAAAAGAGCTTACAAGGGAAGTCAGGCTACATAACAATTTTGCTCAACGTATACCCGTTCTCGAAGAACAGGTAAGGGTAGTCAATCACAGAGTAGCCGACCTTGAAGAAATACACAAACCAAATAAATAATAACGGAGGAAACAAAAATGTTTAAAGGAATTGATGTATCGGTATATCAGGGAGATATAGATTGGGATAGAGTAAAACCGCATATAGATTTTGCGATACTGCGTATAGGTCTCGGAGACGATATACCGTCACAGGATGACGCAAAATTCGAACGCAATTATGCCGAGTGTGTAAGGCTTGGTATTCCGTTTGCGGTATACTTTTTCTCATATGCCGTCAACAAAGCAAAGGTACAGTCGGAGATAGCGCATATTAAAAGATTGCTCGAAGGCAAAACAATAAACGCACCCGTCTATATAGATGTAGAAAATACAAGAGGTCTCGACTGGCGTACAATTTCAAACGCGGATATGCTTAGCATTATGCAGGAGTTCAATGCTCAGCTTGCCGTCCACGGCTATAGAATGGGTATTTATTCATCTCGTTCGGCGTTTTGGAACGAGAAAATGCCGGATCCGTGGTACGACAATGTAAGCAAGTGGGTAGCCGAATACGGAGACAAGGTAAACGATTTCAACCGTACATATGATATTTGGCAGCACACCTCAAAGGGTGCGATAGACGGCATAAACGGCAATGTTGATATGAATGTGATGTACAATAATGTATTTTCATTCGAACAGGCACCATCGGTCAAATCAAATGAGCAGCTTGCCGACGAAGTCATAAACGGCAAGTGGGGGAACGGCGCCGACCGTAAAAACCGCCTTACCACTGCAGGATATAACTATGAAGCGGTACAGGCGATTGTTAATGAAAGGCTGGGAAAAAGCGGTCTTAAGTCTCTTGACGAAATTGCCCGAGAGGTTGTACGTGGCAAATGGGGCAACGGTTCAGAAAGAGTCAAGAAGCTTACCGCTGCGGGCTACGACGCAAAAGCTGTACAGAGCAGAGTAAACAATCTGATGAAAAAGAGGTGAATAAAATGCCAAAGGCAAAGTTTTTGAAGTGGGCAAAAGCCGCCGGCGTCCGTGCGATTAAAACGGTAGCACAGACAGCCGCCGCAACAATCGGAACCTCGGTTATGATAAGCCAAGTTGATTGGAAGCTCGTAGTTTCCGCCGCACTTCTTTCCGGTTTGCTTTCGGTCCTTACCTCGGTCGGAGGTTTGCCGGAAGTAAAAGAGAATTAGCAAACATAATAAATAAAGCAAAAAAGTATCGCCTATCGCAGGGTTTGAAACCTTACGGTAGGCGATTTATTTTTTCGTGTGAAATTTCGTGTGAAATTTTTGTTTTTTGTGTGCAATATTGGTATTGTTTTAGCAATATAAAAATATTTTCGGAAACGCTTGAAAGCCGCATAAATAAAAGAAAAGTCGCTATATAAGCGACTTTTCTTTTGGCGGAGTAGGAGAGACTCGAACTCTCGCGCCGGTTACCCGACCTACACCCTTAGCAGGGGTGCCTCGTCACCAACTTGAGTACTACTCCGGATGATGTGAATATTATATGGCGGAGAGGATGGGATTCGAACCCATGTGCCTTTTGGGCAAACGGTTTTCAAGACCGCCTCGTTATGACCGCTTCGATACCTCTCCGTTTTCACAAGACCTGTATATTTTATCATACCGATTTACAAAAGTCAATAAAAAACTCTTATATAGCCCTAAATTTTATTTTTTATCGCTATAAATAAAGAAAGCCGCCCGTAAGGACGGCTTTTTATGCTTGCTTAACCTATAAAATCAGTTGATAAATGCGTCGTGTACAACCTTAATGGCTTTGTCGGCATATTCGGCGTCTATAAGCACGGAAATTTTAATTTCGCTTGTCGATATCATACGGATATTGATTCCGGCGTCGTAAAGCGCCTCGAACATCTTTGAAGCAACTCCGGGGTGGCTTTCCATACCTGCGCCCACAACCGAAATCTTAGCAATGGATTCGTCCTTGGTAAGCTCCTTGTAATTAAGACTGTCCTTGAGCGCCGCCAATGAGTCCATAGCGGTTTTGGCGTCGCTTTTCGGAACGGAAAATGTTATATCCTTTGTGCTGTCTCTGCCGACGGACTGGAGAATTATGTCCACATTTATTTTTTGCTGTGCTAACTTGTTAAAGATTTTAAATGCAATTCCGGGAGTATCCTTAAGTCCCACAACCGATACGGTGGCTACATTGCAGTCCTTTGCTACTCCTCTTATTAATGTCTTTTCCATTTTTACAGTCTCCTTTACGATAGTTCCCGGTTTGTTTTCAAGGCTTGAAAGAACCTCAAGCTCAACATTGTATTTTTTTGCCATTTCAACTGAGCGGTTGTTCAGTACCTGCGCTCCCAGTGTTGCGAGCTCAAGCATTTCGTCATAGGTTATGGCGTCCATTTTCTTTGCGTTGCTTACCTTGCGCGGGTCGGCGGTGTAAACGCCGTCCACATCGGTATAGATCTGACACTTATCCGCATTCATCGAAGCGGCTATCGCAACCGCGCTTGTATCGGAGCCGCCCCGACCTAATGTTGTAATATCGTCATATTTATTTATTCCCTGGAAGCCTGCGACAATTACAATATTGCGTTTTGCTATTTCGTTGCGTATGCGCTCGGCATTAACCTTTTTTATTCTTGCAATGCCGTGGTTTGAATCGGTTGCAAAGCCTGCCTGCCAACCGAGCAGGGAAATAACGGGAAATCCGAGCTTTTCAATAGCCATCGCAAGCAGGGCTATGGATATTTGCTCGCCTGCGGACAAAAGCATATCAAGCTCGCGCTTGGAGGCGCCGTCCGGATTAATTTCGTTTGCCTTTTCTATCAAATCGTCGGTTGTGTCGCCCTGCGCTGACACAACTACGACAACGCTGTTACCCTTTTTATAATCGTCTATAATTATATTGGCGACATTGAAGACCCTTTCGGCATTTGCGACGGAGGAACCGCCGAATTTTTTTACGATTAATGACATTTGATTTACCCCCTGAGTCCTAATGTATGAAGAACCTTGACTGACTTTGCCGAGGTTATGCCTTTAAGCTTTTCTCTTGTAACGCTTTCGGGCTGTTTTTCGGTAAGGAATGCTATATCGCCGCGATACTTGTTTTTAACGCAGGAAACGCCCGGAAAAGCGGCTTCAAACTGTTTTTCAAGCTCGCTGAAGCTGTCGGACGATAAGCGCACATAAAGCACGGTCGGCTCGTCCGCCGAGTTATCCACATAGTCCTTTTCGCCGTCTTCCCAAAACAGGTATTTGCGGTTTTCAAGATGCTTTACACAGTCGATAACATCCGCTGCGACAGCGCTTGCTGTGGCGTTTTTACCCGCGCCCTTGCCGTAGAACATAACATCGCCCGTTTGGTCGCCCGTAATCATAATTGCGTTGAATACGCCGTTTACATCGGAAAGTATGCAGTCACGGCTTACAAGCGTAGGTCTTACGGTTGCGGTTATCTTGCCGCCGTCAAGCCTTTTTGCGTGACCGATAAGCTTTACAACACAGTTGAAGCTTTCTGCCGACTCAACATCGTCAAGTGTAATATCGGTTATACCCTCTGTCGCTACCTGTTCGGGATAAACGTGCTTTCCGAAGCCCAGGGCGGCAAGTATGCATATTTTGCGGCAGGCGTCGTGACCCTCGATATCGGCGGCGGGATTTTTTTCGGCAAAGCCTTTTTTCTGCGCCAACGAAAGCGCAGTGTCAAAGTCCATATTGTCTACTATCATTTTATTTAAAATGTAGTTAGTTGTTCCGTTTAATATGCCGGAAATTTCGGTTATTTCATTTGCGGCAAGGCATTGAGCCATAGGACGCAGAACGGGTATTCCGCCGCCTACGCTTGCCTCGAACAGAAAATTAACATTATTCTCTTCCGCAATCTTTAAAAGCTCGGCGCCCTTTGCGGCAACAAGCTCTTTATTTGAGGTGACGACGCTTTTGCCGGCGGAAAGACAGCTCTTTACAAAATCGTAAGCCGGATTTATGCCGCCCATAACCTCAACCACAACACGGACATCCTTATCGTTAAGAATATCGCTGAAATTTTTTGTAAATCTGTCGGAATACGAAAGTCCCTCAAATTCACGCAAATCGAGAATATATTTTACATTTACAGGGGTGTGAGTGCCCTTTGTTATGCGGTCCGAATGATACATAAGTATCTCGGCAACGCCCGAACCTACAACGCCGTGACCCATTATTGCTACATCAATCATTGTTTACCTCCGTCTATTCGTTTGACGGAAATTACTCCGTCTACCTTCGTAAGTCTTTCAAGCAGTTCTTCGGGAGTAATATCCGCCGCCGCAAGGCTCACGGTTATCGCAACCGCGGCAGTGCCGTTTTCCGGAAGACCCTGATTAAGCGTAATTATATTCGCGCCGCACTTATAAAGAGCCGCGGTAAGAGCCGAAAAAACACCCGCCCTGTCTGACAGAACTGCGCTTAAATTCAGCGAGCTTACATTGCCTGCCGAATATTTGAAAACAAAATCCTTATACTTATAAAAGGCGCTTCTTGAAATCCCGGCCATTTTTGCCGCCTTTGCGGCGCTGGTGGCTTTTCCGAGGCTTAAAAGCTCCTTTGCGTATATCACGCTTTCAAATACGGGGGGCAGGACCTTTGAATTTATAAGAAGGTATCTTTCGGTTTCCATATTGTCCTCCACACACGAACTGTTGTACTCTATTATAGTACACATTTTGCATTAAATCAACAAAAAAAGCCCATATTATACATAAATGTTGAAACTGTATAAAAGTTATCATACAGGAGGCTGTTACATTGGAACGAGAGGCAAGAAAAAACTTTTTAATCGATGCGCTTTACTATTTCGTTATTGCGGCATTGACCTTACTTGTATGTAAATTTCTGCTTTCATACCTGCTCCCGTTTATAATAGGGGGGATAGCCGCTTTTGTTATGCAAAAGCCGGCGGTGTTTATTTCCGAAAGGTTAAAAATAAAGCGTTCGGTTTGCGCCGCCGTACTTACCGTTTTGCTTTTTGCGGTTTTGGCAGCGCTCCTGTTCCTATGCGGTGTAGGTACGGCTTCAGCCGCGGCAGGCTTTGCGGATGACATTACGGAAAAAGCGGGAACGGCGGCGGAGTATTTGGGACGGATAAAAAGGGGCTTTGACGGCTTTTTAAGCAATCTTCCGGCAGAGCTTACGGGAGCGGCGGACAGCTTTTATGACAATGCGCTGGGTAAAATCGCCTCGCTCATTACCTCGTTTGTCTCGAACACCGCCGGAAAAATAGTAAGCGGAGCTCCTAAAATTTTGCTTAGTGTTGTAATTTCCGCGGTATCGGGCTGTTATATAGCCGCCGATTATGTGGGACTTATGGGATTCTTGCACGGAGTTTTCGGAAAAAAGATTTGGAATAACGCTCTTAAAATCAAGGACATATTTATAAACAGCGTTTTAAAGCTTGTAAAGGGATATCTTATTTTAATGCTTATAACTCTTTTAGAGATTGTTGCGGGGCTTTCTCTTTTAAGGGTGAAATACGCGCCGATCATTGCGCTTATAATTTCAGTTGTGGATGTTCTGCCGGTGCTTGGTACGGGAACCGTTGTAATACCGTGGGGAATTATTGAGATTGTTTTGGGAAACGGAGCGAAGGCTGTCGGACTGTTTGTGCTGTATGCCGTTATAACGCTTGTAAGAAGCTTTGCGGAGCCGAAAATAATAGGAAATCAGATAGGTATTAATCCGCTGTTTACGCTTATTGCGATGTTTGTGGGTCTTAAAACTCTCGGATTTCTCGGAGTGCTGATTTTCCCCACGGTGCTTATAGTGACGGTTGAATACTATAAACAGCAAATGGACAAGGAAAAATAAAGCCATAACAAAAAACTCCGCTTAGCATAGGATGTAGTATAAATATGTCTGTCCTAAACGGAGTGAAAGGAAATGAAGAAGTATATTATAACTACCGGTACGGTCACATACGCCATAAAGGGTCGTGACATGCTCAGAAGAAAAGGAATAAACGCAACAATAGAAAGAATAACTTCGGGTAAAGGCAGCGCCGGCTGCGGATACAGCATAATAATCGGCGGAAATTTAGACGAAGCCATCGCTATTCTGCGTGACGCCGGGGTCAAAATTCTTGAAATTAACGAAAGAAATCAGTAACGAAGCTGTTTGTTAGCTGAGGGCTGATAAGTAACGCTTCAAAACAAGATTTCGGATACAAGCAAAAACACCGGATAATGCTGCCGCATATCCGGTGTTTTTATCGGATTATTGCGCCTAAAGGCGCAGTTTTGAAGTATTACCTTTTTATCAGGTCTTTGTTCGGTTCTTTAAATTTGAATGAGGTGGGGAAATGATATATCTTGATAATGCGGCTACGACGGGAAGAAAGCCGCAGTCTGTTGTACGGGCGGTTAGGGACGCTCTTGAACGCTATTCGGCGAATCCCGGCAGGGGCGGACACACGCCTTCAATGAATGCTGCTTCGGCAGTATATTCGGTAAGGGAAAAGGTAGCGGATTTTTTCGGGGCAAACGGTCCCGAAAGTGTGGTTTTTACGCTTAACTGTACACACAGTATAAATGCGGTAATTAAGGGTCTGCTTAAAAAGGGCGACCGCGTGGTTACATCGTCTCTTGAGCATAACGCCGTAATGCGCCCGCTCTTTAAGGTGGGTGCGGAGGTTGATACAGCCAAGGTGTCGCTTACGGACGATAACTTGACCTTGAGTGAGTTTGAAAGAAAAATAAGACCGGAAACAAAGCTTGTAATCTGTACGGGTGCTTCAAATGTTTTGGGCAAAGCGTTGCCGATTGCGAAAATAGGCGCCTGCTGTAAGGAAAGGGGAGTACCGTTTGCGGTGGATGCGGCGCAGACGGCTGGCGTGATACCCATAAATATGCGTGAAATGAATATAGATTATCTGTGTATTGCTTCGCATAAAGGGCTTTATGCGCCTATGGGAACGGGAATTTTAATATGCAATCGATATATAGAAAACACAATAATGGAGGGCGGAACGGGAACCAATTCGGCAGAACTTGTCCAGCCGGATTTTTTGCCCGAAAGACTTGAGAGCGGAACGGTGAATGTTCCCGGTATAATCGGAATATCCGCAGGTATAGATTATGTTAAGCGCCTCGGTATGCAAAGGCTATATACCCACGAGCTTGAGCTTACTCAAAAGCTTTGGTCGGCACTTTCCGAAATGCCGTTTGTAAGGCTTTATACACCGAAGCCGTACGCAGGAGGATATTTACCCGTGCTTTCGTTTAATGTAACGGGAAAAACAAGCGCCGAAACAGCGGAAATCCTTAATAAAAGCGGAATAGCCGTGCGTGCGGGACTTCACTGCGCTCCAACCGCCCACAGACAGATAGGGACCATAGATACAGGCACTGTAAGGGTATCTACCGCGGCGTTTAATACAGCCTACGATATTGCGACTGCGGCGTCCGTGATAAAAAATGTAAATTTTATTTAAATTATATGACATTTTCTATTGAACGAAAAAAGTATTTATGATAAAATATAGTGTATCTAAATATTTGCAAAGGAATGTTGAACCGTGAACAGCATATTTACCGCAATTTATGCTTTTTGGAATCAAATATTATATGCTGTCGCAAGCATGAGGATACCGTTTGATATTATAGATATTCTCATAATGGCATATATAATCTACAAAGCCATAGGCTTTATGAGAGATACGAGGGCCGGTCAGCTTGCAAAGGGTCTTGCACTGCTTGTCCTTTTGTATTTTATCGCAAACTGGTGGAAGCTTGCCACGCTTAAATGGGTGCTTTCCCGTTTCGTTGATTATATAATTATAGCAATAGCTATTATCTTCCAGCCGGAACTCAGGCGTATACTTGAGCGTGTGGGTCATACCAAGCTTATGAACACCCAAAGCTCCGCTTATGACAGCGAGCCTATAGAGGACTGTATCGACAAGGTAAGCCGTGCCGCGGGACTTATGCAGGAAAGCAAAACGGGTGCGCTGGTGGTTTTTGAGCGCTCCACGCAGCTCGGCGAAATAATCGATACCGGTACGGTAATCAACGCCACGCCGTCGGTTCAGATGGTAAATAATATCTTCTTCCCGAAATCACCTCTTCATGACGGTGCGCTTATTGTAAGGGACGGCAGGCTCTATGCCGCAGGCTGTATATTGCCGCTTACTCAAAGGGAAGATCTTTCGACACAGCTCGGAACACGCCACAGGGCGGCAATCGGTATGACCGAAAACTCGGATGCCGTGGTTCTTGTTGTGTCGGAGGAAACAGGTACGATTTCGATAGTTGTGAACGGACAGATAACACGGGGCTACAATGCCATTTCCGCCCGCGCGGAGCTGCGTAAATTACTGCTTGACGGTGAAAACGGCACTAATGACAATAAGCTTACGGCTGTTATTCACCGTATAAACCCGTTCGGAAAAACCAAAGGAAAGGACGCTGCGGAAAATGAAGCTCAAAATAAAAATTCCCGGTAAGCTTTCCTTTAGAAATCTTCTTTATAACAAACGGTTTACAATACCTTTTTCGGTCATCACTGCGTTTTGCCTGTGGCTTGTTATAATGATAAATCAAAACCCTGATGTTGACCGCACCTTTACGGATGTTCCGGTCACCATAAATCTTGAAAACACATTTGCCGCAACTAACAAGATGGAAATAATCGGAGATATTTCTTCGCAAAAATTCACGGTTACGGTCAAGGGACCTAACTATGTGGTTTCGGCATTAAAGTCAAACGACATATATGTTTACGCCTCCGCCGCCGCGATAGACGCGCCCGGCGAATATCAGCTTGAGGTGTCGGGCGCCAGAAACACGGCTGTTTCCGACTATGAGTTTATAAGCATATCTCCGTCTACCGTAACGGTAAATTTCGACTATGTGGACACAAAGGAATTTACTATTAAAGCGAAAGCAAACGGTGCTTCCGCCGCCGAGGGGCTTGTGGCGGAAACTGCGGTGGTAAGCGGAACCGAAAGCGATACCATCAGTATAAAGGGCCCGAGAACCGTTATAAACAAAATAGATTCGGTTGTGGCTTACGCCGATGTTAACGCAACGCTCGGTGAAAGCACAACTTACGACGCCGAGATACAGCTTTACGATGAAAACGGCGAAGCGATAGACGCATCCAACCTTACGCTCAGTGAAACCGCCGTTAAGGTAACCGTGCCTATTTCAAAACGCAAAACCGTGCCTGTAATGGCAGATTTTTCAAATCTTCCGTCAGGCTTCTCAAAGGAAAGCATCGCTTATACAATAGATCACGATTCCGTAAATATAATCGGAACGCCTGAGGCTATTGATAAAATTAACAGCGTTACGCTTTCGGCGATAGACATTACCTCGGTATCTGTTTCGTCAAACAGCTTTGATGTTTCGGCTAAACTGCCGGACGGCGTAAGAATACTCGACTCGATAGAGCATTTCACGGTTACGGTAAACACATCCTCTTATGCCGAAAGGACCTTTGCTGTGTCCGGCATTAAGTATACGGGTCTTTCTTCGGGACTCAGCGCTTCAAGCGACGCCGTAATACGAAATGTGAAAATATGCGGACCGAAAGCGGCTCTCGCAAAGCTCACCGCGGACGCGCTTTATGCAGAGGTTGATCTTTCGGGCAAGGCAGCCGGAGAGCATACGGTGCTTGTGACAGTAAAATCGGACAGATACAATAATATCTGGCAGGTAGGCTCGTACAGCACGACCGTGAAAATAAAGTAAATACCTAAAATCTGAAATCTGTCATTTTCTTCACTTCGGCATAGTATGTAAGGGGTGAAGAAAATGATATGGTATATACTTTCCGCAATTTGTATAATATTTGCTTTATTCGGACTGTCCGAGCTTTTGCATTTAATTAAGCTTCGTTTTGTTTCGGGCAAAAAGGCGGCGACATATTCGGTCTTGCTTTTGTCGGATAACGACCCCGACAGACAGATAGCCTATGCCGGCGAACAGCGGACATGGCTCGGAAAGGCTTATGCCGACCATATAATCGCCGTAAATTCGGGACTTTCCGCTTCGGACGATAAGCTGTGTCGGGAAACTGCCGATAAATATTGTATTGATTATTGCACCGCCGACAGACTGGGCGATGTTTTGAATGACTATATAGGGAATAACTGAAATTTCGGAGGTGTACCGTGCGGTGGGGGAAACAGCAGACAACAGTATGACCGAGCTCACCGGTACGGTTGAGAAAATTACTTATCGTAACGATACAAACTGTTATACCGTAGCGGAAGTGCGGTCGGGCAAGGAAACAGTGACCGTTGTCGGGACACTGCCTTACCTGAGCGAAGGGGACGCTGCGGTATTTTACGGCTCGTATATTATGCATCCGTCCTACGGCAGACAGCTTAAGGCCGAAAACTTTGAAAGAAAAACACCGCAAAACGCGGCGGCTGTGTTAAGGTATCTTTCCTCGGGAGCCATAAGGGGAGTAGGACCGAGTACAGCGCAGAGAATAGTTGAAAAATTCGGAGCCGAGTCGCTGGATATAATTCAAAATAAGCCCGAGGAATTAGCGACAATAAGAGGTATTTCGCTCTCAAAGGCGCTTGCGGTATCCGAGGAATACAACAAGCAGTACGGCGTAAGGGATATTGTTATGATGCTTTCAAAGTATCATATCTCGCCCGAACGATGTCTCGGTATTTTCAAGCGCTTCGGGACAAGGTCGGCGGAGCTTATAAAAACCAATCCTTATATGCTTTGCGAGGAGGGTCTCGATTTTCATTTTGAGACTGCCGAGGAGATAGCCGAGGATTTAGAATTTGATAAAAAGAGCGACTTACGCATTTGCGCCGGAATTGAGTATATACTGCGTAAAAACCTCGCTAACGGGCATACCTGCCTTCCTAAGGAAAAGCTTTCCGAGGTTGCGGTAAAACTGCTTGAATGTGACGGAGGTACGGTTGAAAGCTGTGTAGAAAGGCTTATTTCCTCTTTCAGGCTAAATGTAAAAAGCGTAAACGGTACTGAGTATCTGTTTATACCCACATATTATTCGGCGGAGGAACATATAGCCGCAAGGCTTACGGCGGTAAAGAAATATATCGACAGAAAGGTTACCGTAGATAAGCTTGAAATAGAGAATGTGGAGCGAAGACTGGGAATAGTGTTTGAGGATTTACAGCGTCAGGCTATATTCGAAGCGTTTGAAAGCGGAATACTCATTCTCACGGGCGGACCGGGCACCGGCAAAACCACCACGCTTAACGCAATAATAAAGCTTTTTGAAAACAGAGAGCTTGACATAGAGCTTGCGGCGCCCACGGGCAGAGCGACAAAGCGAATGACCGAGCTTACGGGCAAAGAGGCAAAGACTATACACCGTCTTTTAGAGGTTGAGTGGACAAACGAGGACAAGCCGCAATTTGCGCGCAACGAAAAAAATCCGCTTTCCTGTGAGGTAATTATAATCGACGAAGCATCTATGATAGACGCGGTGCTGTTTGATAATCTCTTAAAGGCGTTAAGGCTTTCCTGCCGTATTATCCTGGTAGGGGATTCGGATCAGCTCCCGTCGATAGGCGCCGGAAATGTGCTTAACGATATACTTTCCTCGGAGCTTTTTCCGTCCATCAGACTTAAAAAGGTGTTCAGACAGGCAAGCCAAAGTAAGATAATAACAAATGCTCACGCTATTATTAACGGTGAAAACCCCGATTTTTCCAAAAAGGATTCGGATTGCTTTTTCCTTAAAAGATATGACAGCGCCTCTGTCTGCAATACCGTGCTTGAGCTTGTAAAGGACAGGCTTCCTGCCGCATACGGCTTTGACCCCATCGGGGATATTCAGGTTTTGTGTCCGTCAAGAATGCTCGGTACGGGTACTGTAAATCTTAACAATCTACTTCAAAACTCTGTAAATCCCAAAACTCATAATATGCCGCAATTAAGCTATAAGGGCATTTATTTCCGTGTGGGCGATAAGGTTATGCAGATAAAGAATAACTATGATATACAGTATAAGCGTGATAACGGCGAATACGGTACGGGTGTATTTAACGGAGATGTCGGCTTTATTTGCGATATAGATGTAAGGGGCGGAATACTTAAGGTCAGGTATGATGACAGGGTCGTTATATATTATAACGAAGAAATAGGACAACTGGAACTGGCTTATGCAGTAACGGTGCATAAAAGTCAGGGCAGTGAGTACGACTGTGTTGTTTTGCCGCTTTTTGATGTGCCTGCAAAGCTTAAATACAGAAATCTGCTTTATACTGCCGTTACCCGCGCTAAAAAACTGCTTGTCGCGGTGGGGAATGAGGAAATATGGCTTCAAATGGCGGCAAACAATAAAAAAACGCTCCGCTATACAATGCTTAAGCAATTTTTGAAGGAAGACGGCTTTAATGAAACAGCTTATTAAAACCGTTATAGACGCATTTCAGCCGACAAGGTGCGTTTCGTGCGGCGAAATAACTGATGACGGCGAATTCTTATGTGATTATTGCTCCGAAATGCTAAAGCCGATAGATCCGCTTAAAAGATGTAAAAGGTGCGGACTTACTAAAGATAAATGCGTCTGCAAATACAGAATTTACATCTTTGACGGATGCATAGCTCCCTTTGTGAACGACGGTATAGCGCAGGATATTACATATGCCTTTAAATTTCACAGAAAGTTCACCGCTGCCGACTTTTTGGCGGGGCAAATGGCTCTTTGCATTAAAAACGAATACAGAAATGTAAGGTTCGACTGCATCACCTGCGTGCCTATGCATAAAGCACAGCTGCGTAAAAGAGGCTTTAACCAAAGTAAGGTTTTAGCGCAGAAAATTTCGGGTATTATCGGTGTTCCGTATTGCGATTTACTTGCGTGCTCCGGCAGAAATCACTCACAGCATAAAATAAAGGATATTAAAAAACGCTTTCAGAATGTAAAAGGAAAATATAAAGCGATAAAACCCGTCAAAAGCCGCACGGTTTTGATTATTGACGATATCATGACAAGCGGAGCTACGCTTGACGAATGCGCCGGAATACTTCTGCGCGCGGGAGCGGACAGAGTATACTGTGCCACGGCTTTACGAACCGAAATGAAAGATAAAAAGAAAAAAAGCGAGGAAAATCATGGCAACTGATATAGGTATAGATTTAGGATCTTCAAAAACCGTAATATTTTCAAGCTCTAAGGTGGTTCTCGAGCTGCCGAATGTCGTAACGGTGGACAGCGAGACATGGGAGCCTGTCTATTTCGGCGAAAAGGCAAAGCAAACAATAGGAAGAACGCCCGACAGTCTTGAATGTGTTTTCCCGATAGAGCACGGCGTTATTTCTGACTACGATATTGCCGAGATAATGCTTAAAAACTATATGCAGCAGGCATTCGGCAATAAGATATTAAGGCCGAGAATAATGGCGACTCTGCCTGCGGGTCTTACCGAGCTCCAGCATCATTCGCTTTCGAATGTTATGGAGTCTGCCGGCGGCCGCAATGTTTCGGTAATTGAGGGGCCGCTTGCGGTGGCGTTCGGACTGGGTCTTGACTTTTCGAAGCCGAGGGGCAGTCTTATTGTCGATATAGGAGCAGGTACTACCGATATTGCCGTCATTTCAATGGGCGGAATTGCCGTTTGCGAATCATTCAAAACCGCTTCAAACGACCTTGATAACCAGATAATACGGTATATCCGTAAGGAGTATAATGTGGAGATAGGACCGCTTACCGCCGAAATGATTAAAATTAAGGTAGGCGCCGCAGTTAAGAGAGATATAGAGGTTGCCATTGTGGCAAAGGGAAGAAATGTCTTTTCGGGACTGCCCGAAAGCTTCGAAATCTCTTCTGGCGAGGTTTACGACGCAATAATTGACACGGTTGATGTTATCTGTAATGCAATAAGACAGGTTTTAAACCGTACCGATCCCGACCTTGTGGCGGATATAACAGAAGACGGTTTAAACCTTACGGGCGGCGGCTCACAGCTTTCGGGTTTTGCCGAAAAGCTGAAGGACTATCTCGGTATCGAGGTTCATCAGCTTGAAGACCCGTCGCACAGCGTGGTAAAGGGCGCCGCAGTTGCGCTTAAAAATCCCGAACTGCTTAAAAATGTGGATTATCAGATGCGTTCTATCAAGGAACTTGCGGTGGAATAGGATTTTAACTGTTTAAAGCTTTAAATTATTAAAGAAATTTTATTTATTCCCTTGACAAAGCGGAGAAAATAATGTAAAATAAAGAAAATCAGCAAAAAATGTGGGTGGACAGAATGTTTGGTTATTCAACTTATCGATTTTATTATTTTATAACGGACTGCCTGTACGCCTGTAAAGCTTAAAAAGCTTTTAATAATGGTACGGACAGCCCGCAATCGTTCATGCTTATTTTATGAACGCATTGCGGGCTTTGTTTTTGAAAGATACGGTGACTTTTTATGAACGAAAAAATGATAGAGCTCGGTAAAAAGCGTTCTGTTATCAGGGAGCTGTTCGAGTACGGCAAGAAAAGAAAAGCTCTGATAGGTGCGGAGAATGTTTTTGATTTCAGTATAGGCAATCCGAGTGTGCCGACTCCGAAAGCGGTAACCGACGCTATGGAACGCCTGATAAGGGAAACTGAGCCTGTTGCCCTGCACGGCTATACATCCGCTCAGGGAGACCTTCGGGTGCGAAAAAGCATTGCTGACAGTATTGAAAAAAGATTTGGGGTAAAAGCCGACCCCGAGCTTATTTATATGACCTGCGGCGCCGCGGCGTCGCTTACCGTAACGCTTAACGCCCTTACTGTCGCAGGCGATGAGGTAATAGTTCCGTCACCGTTTTTCCCCGAATATAAGGTCTTTACGGAAAATGCAGGCGCAAGGCTTGTAAGCGTGCCTTTAAGCGAGCCTGATTTTCAGCTTGATATTGACAAAATAGCAAAAGCAATTACCGATAAAACAAGAGCTGTAATAATCAATTCGCCCAATAATCCTACGGGAGCGGTATTTTCGGCTGATGGTATAAAAGAGTTGGCGCGGCTGCTTAACAAAAAGCAGGCGGAATACAAAAAGGATATTTACATAATTTCCGATGAACCGTACCGTGAGCTTACCTACGGTGCGGAGGTTCCGTATATACCGAAGTTTTACGACAACACGGTCGTTTGCTATTCTTACAGTAAATCGCTGTCACTGCCGGGTGAGAGAATAGGATACATATTTATCCCGAGCACGGCAAATAACAGCGGAGATATATATGCCGCCGTCTGCGGAGCGGGCAGGGCGCTCGGATTTGTCTGCGCTCCGAGCCTTTTGCAGTATACCGTCGGCGAATGTGTAGATGCCGCACCCGACCTTACGGTCTACAAAAAGAACCGAGACCTCCTGTACGGCGCCCTTACCGATTACGGTTATGCGGCAGTACCGCCCGACGGAGCGTTTTACCTATTTGTAAAATCGCCTGAGCCTGACGCGGCGGCATTTTGCGAAAGAGCAAAAAAATATGAATTGCTGTTGGTGCCGTCGGATGATTTCGGCTGTACGGGCTATGTAAGAATATCCTACTGCGTTTCCACAGAGCAAATAGAAAAATCACTGCCGGCGTTTAAGGCGCTGATAGAGGAGTATAAATAAATGACAGACCTTGAAAAAGCAAGACTTGAAATTAACGATATTGACAAGCAAATGGCACAGCTTTTTGAAAAAAGAATGTCTGCCGTAAGGCTGGTGGCAGAGTACAAAAGGCTGAACGGAGTGCGTGTTACCGACTCCGCAAGAGAGGCAGAGGTGATAAAGCGCAATTCCGCGCTTGTTAAGGATGAGGCTTTAAAACCGTATTTCATAAGCTTTTTGCAGAATAATATGGAGGTCTCAAAGGCTTATCAGCACAGACTGCTTGAGGGAATGAAAGTAGCGTACAGCGGTGTTGAGGGCGCGTTTGCGAACATTGCGGCAAACCGTGTTTTTCCGGACGCCGCCGCCGTTGCGTACAAGGATTTCAAAACGGCTTACAAATCGGTTGAAAACGGAGAATGCGACTGCGTTATTCTCCCGATAGAAAACAGCTATAACGGCGATGTCGGTCAGGTTATGGATCTGACATTTTTCGGCTCGCTTTATATAAACGGAATATACGATATTGAGGTCGTGCAGAATTTGCTTGCGGTAAAGGGTACTACTATGGATGAGGTAAAAGAGGTAATAAGCCATCCGCAGGCTCTCGGTCAGTGCGCGGAATATATAAGACGGCACGGCTTTAAGCCGACAGAGGCAGTGAACACCGCAGTTGCGGCAAAGCAGGTGGCGGAGTCGGGCAGACACGATATTGCGGCAATCGGCAGTGACGAGGCGGCAAAAAAATTCGGTCTTAAAAAGCTTGAGGCGCACATAAATTCAAGCGGAAACAACACCACAAGGTTTGCGGTATTTTCAAAGGCGGCAAAAGCTCCGTCCAAAACCGACAATCAGTTTATTCTCCTTTTTACCGTGCCTAACGAGGCAGGTCTTTTGGGTCAGGCGATTGAGGTAATCGGAAAATACGGCTTTAACCTGCGCGCTCTTAAATCAAGACCTACAAAGGAGCTTATATGGAGCTATTATTTCTATGCCGAGGGCGAGGGTAATATAAACAGCGACAACGGCATGGAAATGCTTAAGGAGCTGAAAAACAAATGCAGCACGGTACGGGTTGCGGGAAGCTTCGAAAAGGAAATAGTATTAAAGGGTGAGGAAGAATGATTATTCCCGTTAAAACCGCGGCAGGCGGCTATGATATAATCCTTGAACGGGGAGCGCATAAGCGTGCGGACAGATATTTAAAGCTTGACCGCAAGGCGCTTGTGGTTACGGATGACGGCGTTCCGCCCGAATATGCAAAAACCGTTGCGGAAATGTGTAAGGCTTCATTTATTGTAACATTGCCGCAGGGTGAAAAAACCAAAAGCCTTGACAGCTATAAACTCCTTCTTTCGGAAATGGTGAAAAACGATTTTACAAGGAGCGACTGCGTTGTTGCGGTAGGCGGCGGCGTGGTGGGAGACCTTGCGGGTTTTGTTGCGGCAAGCTATATGAGGGGCGTTGATTTTTATAATATACCGACAACCGTGCTGTCGCAGGTTGACTCCTCAATAGGCGGAAAGGTTGCGGTCGATTTCTATGGATATAAAAACATTGTAGGAGCTTTTTATCCTCCGAAAACGGTAATAATAGACCCGGATATGTTGAAAACCCTGCCCGACAGGCAGATTTCAAACGGTCTTGCCGAGTCGGTCAAAATGTCGCTTACATCGGATAAAGAACTGTTCGAGTTATTCGAAAACGGCGATATAACGGCAAATATCGATAAAATTATCGAGGGTTCGCTTAAAATCAAGCGTTATGTGGTGGAAAAGGACGAAAAAGAGGGTGGACTGCGTAAAATACTTAATTTCGGTCATACCCTCGCCCACGCGATAGAAAGCGAAAATGCTATGGAAAAGCTTTATCACGGCGAGTGCGTTGCGCTCGGTATGATACCGATGTGCTCGGATGCCGTAAGACCAAGGCTTATTTCGGTGCTTAAAAAGCTTAATTTACCCACAAAAACAGAAACCGACGCCGAAACTATCATAAACGCAATGAAGCATGACAAAAAAATGTCGGGCGATAAAATTACGGTAATTTTCGTACCCGAGGTAGGCAGCTATGAAATGAGGGAAATGCCGTTTTCCGAATTCGAAAAGCAGATAAGGAGTGCGCTTTAATGAAAAACAGTATGGGAAGCTCCGTTATACTTACTATTTTCGGCGAAAGCCACGGAAACGGTATCGGCGCCGTTCTTGACGGGTTGGCGCCTGGAATTGAGGTTGACGAGGAATTTATACGCTCTCAGCTTTCGCTCCGCCGTCCCGTAGGCGCTATATCAACGCCGAGAAAAGAACAGGACAATTTTGTTATCGAAAGCGGTGTATTTAACGGAAAAACCACAGGTACGCCTGTCTGTATTGTAATACCGAACGAAAATACACGCTCCGCCGATTACGGGGCTCTTCGCTCAAAGGCACGCCCCGGTCACGCCGACTATACCGCTTACTGCAAATACCACGGCTTTGAGGATTACAGAGGCGGCGGTCACTTCAGCGGCAGAATAACAGCAGGAATAGTTGCGGCGGGAGCTATTGCGATTTCGGCGCTTAAGAAAAAAAATATATACATCGGAACACACATAAAAAGGCTCGCAGGTGTAAGCGACCGTGATTTCGGCGATTACGCTTTGGATATAAGCCTGCTTTCAAAAACGGAGTTTGCCGTTTTTGACAGTGCGGCAGGCGAAAAAATGAAGGACAGAATACTTGCGGCAAAGGATGTCGGAGACAGCGTGGGGGGCGTGCTTGAAACGGCGGTTACGGGACTCCCGTCAGGCGTAGGTGAGCCGTGGTTTGACGGTGTGGAAAACATACTTTCCCGTGCTTTATTTGCCGTTCCTGCGGTAAAAGGCGTGGAATTCGGCGGCGGCTTTGCACTTTCCGATTTGACAGGGAGCGAGGCTAACGACCCGTTTTACACCGAAAACGGCATTACGGCTACCGTGACAAACAACAACGGAGGAATAAACGGCGGCATTACAAACGGTATGCCCGTGATCTTCCGCTGTGCCGTCAAGCCCACCCCCACTATTCACAAGCCGCAGAAGACGGTGGATTTTATAAAGAATGAAAATGTAACGCTTACGGCAGGCGGCAGGCACGATCCGTGCATTGTGCACAGGGCAAGGGTCGTAATAGACAGCATTACCGCAATAGCGCTTTGCGATATGCTTTGCGGACGATTCGGAACCGATTGGTTGGGTGAATAATGAAATACGGTTGTATAGGTAAAAAGCTTACTCACAGCTTTTCTAAAATAATACATAATAAGCTGGCAGACTATGAATACAAGCTTTGCGAAATACCCGAAAATGAGCTTGCGGATTTTATGACAAGGGCGGATTTTAAGGCGATCAATGTTACCATTCCGTACAAACAGGCGGTAATTCCGTTTCTTCACAGCATAAGCGATACGGCGAAAAGAATAGGCGCTGTCAACACCGTTGTAAATAAAAACGGCAGACTTTACGGCTATAATACGGATTTTTCGGGCATGCGTGCGCTGATACTCCGTCAGGGCGTTTCGTTAAAGGGTAAAAAGGTGCTTATATTAGGCTCCGGCGGCACATCCAAAACGGCGTATGCCGTTGCGGAAAATTTGGGAGCCGCCGAGGTTTACAGGGTCTCCCGAAGCGGCAACGACGGAGCGATCACATATGAAGAGGCTTACAAAAGACATTCAGACGCACAGGCAATCATCAACACGACGCCATGCGGAATGTACCCGGATATCGGTGCGTCGGCAGTGGATACCGAGCGTTTCCCTGACCTTTCAAGCGTTACTGACGCCGTGTACAATCCGCTTTCAAGCGCACTTGTTGTAAGCGCTCGTGAAAAGGGAATAAATGCGGTCGGCGGTCTTTATATGCTTGTGGCACAGGCGGCGTTTGCGGCGGAAAAATTTATAGATATTTCCGTTCCCGAAGAAAAGACGGAAGAAATTTACCGCGGTATTTTAATTCAAAAAAAGAATATCGTGCTTATAGGTATGCCGGGTTGCGGCAAAACAACAATAGGCAAGCGGCTGGCGGCAGAGCTTGGTAAAAAATTTATCGATACCGACTGTGAAATAATAAAGGAAATAAATATGCCTATATCAGATTATTTCGCAAGGTTCGGCGAAGAAAGCTTCAGACGGCTTGAATCGGAGGTTATAAAGCGAATATCGGCAGAGCAGTCCGCTGTTACGGCGACCGGCGGCGGCGCGGTTTTGAACCGTGAAAATATCCGTCTTTTAAGGGAAAACGGAACTGTCGTTTTTATCGACAGACCGATAGAAAAGCTTGTAACCTCATCTGACAGACCGCTTTCCTCTGACCGTGAAATGTTAAAGAAAAGATATGATGAGAGATATGGCTTGTATTGCTCCTCGGCGGATAAAAAGATAAATGCGGTCGATGAATTAGAACTTAATGTAAAAGCAATCAAAGAGGTTTTTTTGAATGAAATTACTTGTAATTAACGGACCCAATATCAATATGCTCGGGATAAGAGAACCCGGAATTTACGGAAAAGAAAGCTTTAAGACCTTGTGTGATACGGTAGAGCGGCACGCCGCAGAAAACGGACATACGGTTAAGCTGTTTCAATCCAACCACGAGGGCAATCTTGTGGATGAAATTCAGGCGGCTTACGGAAATTTTGACGGTATTGTAATAAATCCGGGAGCGTATACCCACACAAGCATAGCTTTGCTTGACGCGGTAAAGGCAGTGTCTATACCGACGGTTGAGGTACATATTTCCGATGTATCACGGCGTGAGGATTTCAGGCAGATAAGCTATATCAGAAGTGCCTGCGTTAAAACAATATGCGGTCACGGCATAGCGGGATATACCGAGGCAATGGACTTTTTGGCAAAGGAATACGGAGAGAAATAATGACGGTAACAATAGAAAAGGGTAAGGCGTTCGGCAGGGTTGCCGCGCCGCCCTCAAAAAGCGTTTCGCACAGGTATCTTTTGTGCGGCGCGCTGTCGGGGCAAAGCGTTATAAACAACATTGCCTTTTCGGAGGATATAAAGGCAACTCTCGGCTGTCTTGAAAATCTCGGAGCTGCAGAGGAAATATGCGGAGACAGCGTTAGGATAGGCGGAATGTCACCGGACGGCGGCATTAAAAGCAACAGGCTTTTTTGCAACGAATCTGGCAGTACCTTAAGGTTTATGATACCGATTTGTCTGCTGTTCGGCAGGGAAATAACGCTTTACGGAACAAAAAGGCTTCTAAGCCGCTCGCTTGCGGTCTATAAGCAGCTGTGCGAGTCACAGGGAATAAAATTCAGTCAGAACGAGGACAGCGTTACCGTATGCGGCAGATTATCCCCCGGTAAATATTCCGTAAGAGGGGATATTTCAAGCCAGTTTATTTCGGGACTTATGTTTTCACTGCCGCTTTTAAAGGGCGACAGTACGATTGATATAATCGGTACGCTTGAAAGCGGCTCATACTTAAATATGACCGTAAAGGCGCTTGCGGACTTCGGCGTCCGTATAAGCCGAACGGACGAGCATACATTTTTTATTAAAGGAAATCAAGCGTATAAATCAAGAGAGCTGAGCGTTGAGGGTGATTGCTCAAACGCCGCCTTTTTCGAGGCGCTCAACTCAATGGGCGGAAATGTTGCGGTTACGGGACTCAATAAGGATACCTGTCAGGGCGATTCGGTTTACAAAAAGCTTTTCGGCAAGTTGGTAAGAGGGTTTGCGGAAATAGATGTTTCGGACTGCCCCGATTTAGCCCCCGTTCTTATGGCGGCGGCCGCGGCGAACAACGGCGTTAAGCTTACGGGCACGCACAGGCTTAAAATAAAGGAAAGCGACAGGGGAGCCGCAATGGCGGCGGAGCTTAAAAAATTCGGGTGTCACACGGAGCTTGCGGAAAACGAAATCATCGTTCATCCGTGTACGCTTAACAGACCCGAAATACCGCTTGACGGTCACAACGATCACAGAATAGTAATGGCTCTCTCGCTTCTTTGCAGTATTACGGGCGGAAGCATATACGGGGCGGAAGCGGTGGCAAAAAGCTTTCCCGATTTTTTTGAAAGACTTTCGACACTCGGCATAAAGGTAGAAAAACAATGAAATTGACAAAAGAAATGAACATACTTATTGTGGGTCTCGGACTTTTGGGCGGCAGCTATGCCGAAGCGCTTACAAGGGCGGGTTTTAAGGTAAACGCCATAACAAAAGAACAGTCCTCGGTTGATTTTGCGCTTAAAAAGGGCATAATCGCATACGGTACAACAAAGGTGGATAAGGAGCTTATAGGCAGTGCGGAGCTTGTGATATTTGCGCTGTATCCGCACATATTTACCGAATGGATAAACAAATACCAGCAGTATTTAAAACCCGGCGCTGTAATAACCGATGTCACCGGTGTAAAGGGCTGCATTGTGGATAAGATACAGGCTTTGCTAAGACCGGATGTGGAATTTATTGCCGCTCACCCTATGGCCGGCCGAGAGGTATGCGGCGTTGAAAACAGCAGTGCGGAAATATTTAAGGGCGCTAACTACATAGTGGTTCCCACCGAAAAAAACACTGCGGGAGCGGTTGAGCTTTGCCGTGACTTGGGCGAAAAGCTCGGCTTTCATCAGGTGGCAGAGCTTTCTGTTGAGATGCATGATGAAATGATAGCTTTCCTGTCACAGCTGACCCACTGTATTGCGGTCACGCTTATGTGCTGTAACAATACCCCCGACCTTGAATACTATACGGGCGACTCGTTCCGTGACCTTACAAGGATAGCGAGAATAAACGACGAAATGTGGAGCGAGCTTTTTCTTGACAACCGTGACGCTCTGCTTAATGAAATGAGAAGCTTTAAAACCACATTTGACGAGCTTATGGAAAAAATCGAGTCGGGCGACAGGGAAGGCATCAGGGCTATGATGAGACTTTCGACCGAGCGCAGAAAGCGCTTTAACAAGCATTTATAAGAGGTATGTATTATGAATATGAAATTTTTAAGAAAGCTGCCCATTCCGCAGCAGATAAAGACTCGTTATCCCGTAACAGATAGGGACGCGGCGATAAAAGCTGAGAGAGACGCTGAGCTTAAAAGGATATTTTCGGGAGAATCGGATAAGTTCATCCTTGTAATAGGACCCTGCTCTGCCGACAGCCGAGAGCCTGTGCTTGATTATATATCAAGGCTTAAAAAGGTACAGGAAGAGGTAAAGGATAAAATCCTGATAGTACCGAGAATTTACACAAATAAGCCCAGAACAACCGGAGACGGATACAAGGGCATGCTTCATCAGCCGAATCCCGACGGTACGCCCGATATGCTCAAAGGTATAGTGGCAATAAGAGAACTGCATATGGCGGCTCTGCACGATTACGGCTTTTCCTGCGCGGACGAAATGCTTTACCCCGATAACCACCGTTACCTTTCCGATTTGCTTTCTTATGTAGCAATAGGTGCCCGTTCGGTTGAAAACCAACAGCACAGGCTTACCGCAAGCGGACTTGACATACCCGTAGGTATGAAAAATCCGACCGGCGGAGACCTTACCATTATGATGAACTCCATAACCGCGGCACAGCATAAGCACACATTCATATACAGAGGATGGGAGGTCGTAAGCGACGGCAACCCATATGCACACGCAATACTCAGAGGCTATATAGATTTTGCGGGGAAAAATGTGTCAAATTATCATTATGAGGACCTTGTAAAGCTTTATGAGCTTTACGCCTCCACAAAGCTTGTCAATCCTGCGGTTATAGTTGATACAAACCACGCAAATTCGGGAAAGCAGTATCTTGAACAGATAAGAATCGCAAAGGATGTTGTTTACAGCTGCAACCACAACAAGGATATCCGCTCAATGGTAAAGGGGCTTATGATTGAAAGCTACATAGAGGATGGTTCGCAGAAGATCGGCGAGCATATTTTCGGAAAATCAATCACCGACCCATGCCTCGGTTGGGAAAAATCCGAAAAGCTTATATATAAAATTGCCGATACATTAAAATAAGGCATTTACAAAAGACACCTTCCGTATTAGAATAGATAGGTACAAAATACGGAGGGTGTCTTTTTATAATTATGAATAACAGTATTAACGCATCAAAATTTTTAAAGCTCCAAAAGGATTTTTTCGGGGCGTGCGACAGCTGCGCCGAAGCGGCGGCAAGGCGTTCGGGAATAACAAAGGACGAGGTCAGAGCGCTTGTGTATATTTTCGAAATGCCCGAGCATAAGGCGAAGCTTGATAAGGTGAATTCTGTCTGCGGCGGGGATGTAACGGCAAAGCTTACCGAAAATAAGCTTGCCGAGATTTCGGGCGGAGAAATTCTCCTTACCGGCAGGGGAGGAATAACGGCGAAGTCCGCCGCAATGTCGGAGGAGAAGTTTTTCTCGTCCGCACTGCAATCCGTAACGCCTGAGGAGCTGTTTATATTTGAAAGCGTACTTGAAAAAATAAGCAAAAATCTTGCAAAATATTAACAATAGTTTAATTTTTAAAATGCACTATTGACTTTCCCTGATTTTCGTTTATAATGTATATTGCAGATTAAAAAGATATATTTTATATGTCTTTTTAAAATCAAGTTTGGAGGAATTTTGTTATGAAACTTAAGCCTTTGGCAGATAATGTTGTTATCAAGGCAACAGAAGCTGAAGAAACCACAAAAAGCGGCATAGTTTTAACTTCCGCCGCAAAAGAAAAACCGCAAATCGCCGTTGTAGTGGCAGTAGGCCCCGGCGGAATTATAGACGGAAAAGAAGTTAAGATGTCCGTAAAAGAGGGCGACCGTGTAGTTGCCGCAAAGTATTCCGGGACAGATATCAAGATTGACGGAGAGGAATACACCATTCTTCACCAGTCGGATATTCTCGCAATAGTTGAATAATCGGAGGTAGAGTTATTATGGCTAAAAATATTATTTTCGGCGAAGACGCCAGAAAATCTCTTCAGGCAGGCGTTGATAAGCTTGCCGACGCTGTTAAGGTAACGCTGGGACCCAAGGGCAGAAATGTAGTTCTCGATAAGAAATACGGCTCACCCCTTATCACCAACGACGGCGTTACAATAGCAAAGGAAATCGAGCTTGAGGACCCGTTTGAGAATATGGGCGCACAGCTTGTAAAGGAAGTTTCCGTTAAGACGAATGATGCCGCCGGCGACGGTACTACAACCGCAACCGTTCTTGCGCAGGCTCTTATTAAAGAGGGTATGAAGAATGTTGCCGCAGGCGCTAACCCGATGGTAGTTAAGAAAGGCATTAAAAATGCCGTTGATACCGCTATTGATACCGTTATCAAAAATTCCAAGAAGGTAAGCGGAAGCGATGACATTGCCCGTGTAGCAACCGTTTCCTCGGGCGACGAGGTTATAGGCAAGCTTATTGCCGAGGCTATGAGCAAGGTAACCGCTGACGGCGTTATCACCGTTGAGGAGTCAAAGACAGCCGAGACCTACTCTGAGGTAGTTGAGGGTATGCAGTTCGACAGGGGATACATCACCCCCTATATGGTAACCGATTCCGATAAAATGGAGGCTGTTATCGACGACGCACTTATCCTTATAACCGATAAGAAGATTTCCAACATTCAAGAGATACTTCCGCTTCTTGAGCAGATAGTTCAGGCAGGTAAAAAGCTTCTTATAATTGCCGAGGACATCGAAGGCGAGGCTCTCTCAACCCTTATCGTAAACAAGCTCCGCGGTACATTTACATGCGTTGCCGTTAAGGCTCCGGGCTTCGGCGACAGACGCAAGGAAATGCTCAGAGACATTGCTATCCTTACAGGCGGCGAGGTTATTTCCGAGGAACTCGGTCTTGAACTCAAGGACACCACTATGGAGCAGCTCGGTAAGGCCCGTCAGGTAAAGGTTACAAAAGAAAACACCATTATTGTTGACGGTGCGGGCGATTCCGACGCTATTAAGGACAGAGTAGCTCAGATAAGAAACGAGCTTGCCGTTACAACCTCTGACTTCGATAAAGAGAAGCTTCAGGAGAGACTTGCAAAGCTTGCGGGCGGTGTTGCCGTTATTAAGGTGGGCGCCGCTACCGAAATCGAAATGAAGGATAAAAAGCTCCGCATTGAGGACGCTCTTTCCGCTACAAAGGCGGCTGTTGAAGAGGGCATCGTTGCAGGCGGCGGCGTAGCGCTTATAAACGCTATTCCGGCAGTTAAGACCTTGCTTGACAGCGTATCGGGCGATGAAAAGACAGGCGTTAATATAGTTCTTAAAGCGCTTGAAGCTCCGATTAAGCAGATTGCCTTTAATGCAGGACTTGAGGGTTCTGTAATTATTGATAAAATCGTTAACAGCGGTAAGGTAAATTACGGCTTTGACGCTTACAATGAGACCTACACCGATATGATAGACGCCGGTATTGTTGACCCGACAAAGGTTACCCGTTCGGCTCTTGAAAATGCGGCTTCCGTAGCTTCAATGGTTCTTACAACAGAGAGCCTTGTTGCCGACAAGAAGGAAGACGCCGCCGCCGCAAACGCCGCGGCTGCTGCCGCCGCACAGGCAGGCGGAATGTATTAATTCGGCTGAGTAAAAAAGGAAAGCTCCGAAGAGGAAAATCCTCTTCGGAGCTTTTTATGTATCAGCTTATTTTAAGCCGTAATCTCAGCTTATCGCTTATCATTGCTATAAATTCGCTGTTTGTTGGCTTTCCGCGGTCGTTTTGAATGGTATAGCCGAAATATGAATTTAAAACATCTATATCGCCTCTGTCCCACGCAACTTCTATTGCGTGTCGGATGGCTCGTTCAACACGGGAGGAGGTTGTTCCGTGGTTTTTTGCCACGGTAGGATACAGGAGCTTTGTAACAGAACCCAGTATCTCGCTGTTTTTAACAGATAGTATTATCGCTTCCCTTAAATAATGATAACCCTTAATATGTGCCGGAACACCTATCTGATGTATAATTTCCGTTACCATAAGCTCAAGTTCGGGGTCGGTAACCACATTGTCTTTTACCACAACGGGTGATATTTCGTTTTTCCATCCCGAAAGCTGGATAATCCTTTCAGCCATTGTATTAATATCAAAAGGCTTTAAAAAATAGTAGCTTGCACCTGCGTCAAGCGTTTCTTTTTCAAGCCTTTGGTTGTCAAAGCTTGACATAGCCATTACCATAGGCCGTTCCTTTGAATTTATATCATTCAGTCCGTTAAGTACTCCCAAAATGTCAAGATTAGGCATAAAAACATCCGCCAAAATCACATCCGGTTTTTCTTTTTTCACCGTGTCAAGCACTCTTTGTCCGTCCTTTGAGCAAAGCAAAACATCCATACCGTAGCCTTTTAGTGCTTTGGCGCAATTTTGTCCTAATTCCGTAGAATCATCCGCAATGACAATTTTTAGTTTTTTTCCCATTTTTCCTGCAACCTCCAAGTTATTTGTTTTACATATATTACCACTAAAATATGTTAAATGCAAGCAATATAACAAAAAAAGTGTTATAATCTTATAAAATTACAGAATTTGACATTTTTTACTCGTAATAGGGTGTATATTGACTTTAAAGCGAATTAAGTGTATTATAATAGCGCAAAAAATTGTGGAGTAGATGGTATGCTTAATAGGTTTTCAAGAACGGAATTACTGTTCGGCAAGGAAAAAATGAATATTTTAAAGACTTCCCGTGTTGCGGTTTTCGGAATCGGCGGGGTAGGCTCATACACTGCCGAGGCGCTTGTAAGAAGCGGTATAGGAACTATTGATATAATAGACGATGACCGTGTGTGTATTACCAATATTAACAGACAGCTGTACGCTACTACCGAAACGGTGGGGAAATACAAAACGGACGCGGCGGAGGAACGGATAAAGCAGATAAATCCCGATATTACGGTAAATAAGCATAATATGTTTTATATGCCCGATACCGCGGAGCAGCTTGACCTGTCGGTTTACGATTACATTGTAGACGCGATAGATACCGTTACGGGAAAGCTCACGCTTATTGAAAACGCAAAAGCGGCGGGAGTGCCGATAATAAGCGCTATGGGCGCCGGCAACAAAACCGACCCCACCGCCTTTGAGGTTGCGGATATTTCAAAGACTTCTGTTTGTCCGCTTGCAAAGGTAATGCGGAACGAGCTTAAAAAAAGAAAAATAAAGCATTTAACCGTTGTGTATTCAAGGGAAATACCATTAACTCCGCTTGAGGGGCCCGAAAACACCAGCAAAGGAAACTGCGTTTGTCCTTCAGATACAAAAAGAAGCTGTTCAAAACGCCGCCAGATACCGGGCAGTACATCATTTGTACCGCCGGTTGTGGGAATGATTATTGCGGGTGAGGTAATAAAAAACCTGATTTCCTTTAAAGGTAACGGACTCGGAGCATAAAATATAATTAAAACCGATAAACCGATTGGGCGTTTATCGGCTTTTTGCTGTCTTGACAAATTAATTTTTTCGGTGTATAATAAGCAACAGATGTAGCGCAACATATGTTTCTTAAAAAACGGAGGTATACTATGCCGAGAAAATTTATGTTTACAAAAGAGGAAATAGTTGCCGCCGCCCTTGAGATTACAAGGGAAAAGGGAATATCCGCCGTGACCGCAAGGTCGCTTGCGGAAAGGCTCGGGTCATCCTCAAAGCCGCTGTTCAGTATATTTGAAAATATGAGCGAGCTTCACTTTGCGGTAATTGAGGCGGCAAACCGTGAATATCAGGAGTTTTTGAACGGATACATTAAAAGCGGTAAATATCCTCCGTATAAGGCAACGGGAATGGGATATATCTTTTTCGCAAAGGAAAACAAAGAGCTTTTTAAGCTTCTATTTATGCGTGACCGCTCCGAGGAAGAAATTACAGATAACGATGGGGAATTAGCGCCGATTATTGATATAATAGTTAAAAACACCGGTATGTCAAGGGAAAGGGCGTACCGTTTTCATCTTGAAATGTGGCTGTTTGTTCACGGCATCGCAACAATGGAGGCAACCTCATATCTTAATTTGGACGATGAGTTTATAAGCAACGCTCTTACAGATTTGTATAACGGATTAAAAATCCGTTTCGGTTCATAAAAAAGGGGGGACTGTATGGAAGCGGTAAATATTAAAAACCTTACAAAAAAATATAAGGATATTACGGCGGTGAATAAGCTTAATCTTTGCATACATAAGGGCGAGCTTTTTTCACTCTTAGGCGTAAACGGGGCAGGCAAAACAACCACTGTTAAAATGCTTACCTGCCTTGTAAAGCCGACGGACGGGGACGCGGAGCTGCTCGGGAAAAGCATTGTTTCCGATTCTGCCGCGGTAAAAAGCATTATAGGAATTTCGCCGCAGGAAACGGCGGTTGCGCCTAACCTTAATGTAAGGGAAAATTTAATGCTTATGTGCGGCGTTCACGGCTTTTCAAGAAAAAAGAGCCGCAATAAGACCGACGAGCTGATAAAGCTGTTCGGGTTTGAAGAGATAACGGCAAAAAAAGCAGGTAAGCTTTCGGGCGGCTGGCAAAGGCGGCTCAGTATCGCAATGGCGATTATAAGCGAGCCGCAGATTTTATTTTTGGACGAACCGACACTCGGTCTTGATGTTATAGCAAGGGGTGAGCTTTGGGATATTATCCGTTCGCTTAAGGGTAAAATAACAATAATTCTGACTACTCATTATATGGAAGAAGCGGAATCGCTGTCCGACCGTGTGGGTATAATGAAAAACGGAAAACTGCTCAGTCTCGGAACGCCTGAGGAGATTAAAAAATCCGCAGGCACGGATAAATTCGAAGACGCTTTTATAAGCATCGTAAAGGGGGAATAACAGGTGAAGTTTGCGGCTTTTTCAGGCAGAGTATCAAAGGAAATACTGCGTGACCCCGTTACGCTTTCATTCGGGCTGGGTTTTCCGCTTATTCTGCTGTTTTTGCTTTCGGCAATACAGGCGAATATACCCGTAGACCTGTTTGAAATAAAGTCTCTGACACCCGGAATAACGGTTTTCGGGCTTTCGTTTATCACGCTGTTTTCGGCTACGCTTATCGCAAAGGACAGGGAAAGCGCACTTACAGAACGGCTTTTTACAACACCGCTTACGGCGGCGGATTTTATTTTCGGTTACGCCGTACCGATATTGCCGATTTCATTAATCCAGTGCGTTATATGCTACATAGCCGCCGCATTTTTGGGGCTTAAATTAACAGTTACAGTCATTTGGGCAGTAGTCTTTATAATTCCAGTTGCGGTTTTTTTTATTGCGCTCGGTCTTCTGTTCGGCAGTATACTAACCGTAAAGCAGGCAGGCGGCATATGCGGCGCTTTGGTCACAAATTTAACGGCTTGGCTTTCGGGCGTATGGTTCGATTTGGACCTTGTGGGCGGCGCGTTTAAAAAAATTGCTTATATGCTGCCGTTTGTTCATGCGGTAGAGCTTGAAAGGGCGGTTTTGAACGGTGATTACGGAAGTATTACTCTGCATATATGGTGGGTGGCAGGGTATGCTTTTGCCGCATTGGCTGCCGCTGTGCTTGTGTTTCTTATACGAATGAAGAAGTGAAATTTGACACGGAAGCTGTTATGTTATAAAATAAAACTCAAGGGGGAAAAATATGAAAAAGCTTAACGGTATTTTATGGGGAGCGGCTTTGATTGCTCTCGGGGTAATTTGGGTGCTTAACAGCACGAAGGTAATTGACATTAATTTGTTTTTCGACGGTTGGTGGACTTTGTTCATGATAGTTCCGTGCGCTATCGGACTTATTACAGAGAGGGACAAATTCGGAAATCTTGCGGGGCTGTGCCTCGGAATAATCTTCTTGCTTTGCTGTCAGGGAATTTTCAAATTTTCTTACATATGGAAGCTTTTTATTCCTATTGTAATCGTCATTGCAGGTATAAAAATAATTGTCTCCAATTTAATATACCGGGATGATGGCGAAGCGGTAAAGCAAATTAAGTCCCAAAATCACCTGAACCAAAGCGGTACGGCGGTATTTTCGGGCAGTGAACTTAAATTTACGGGCGAAAAGTTTTCGTATACCGCACTTACAGCGGTTTTCGGCGGCGTGGAATGTGACCTTCGCGGCGCCGTAATCGAGGACGACTGCGTTATAGACGCTAAAGCGGTGTTCGGCGGAATAGATATTTTTGCGCCGGAAAATGTTAATATTAAGGTGTGCTCAAATTCGTTGTTCGGCGGAGTTTCGGACGATACGGGCAGAAAGCCGCAGGAAAACTGCCATACGCTTTATGTAAATGCGGCGGCCGTTTTCGGCGGTGTGGAAATTAAGTAACAGAGGGTGCTGATAATGCTTAAAATCGATAATTTAACTAAGATTTACGGGGACAAAAAAGCGGTAGATAATTTAAGCTTACATATTATGCCGGGTGAAATTTACGGATTTATAGGCCATAACGGAGCCGGCAAAACCACAACCTTAAAGTCGGTTGCGGGAATTTTGCAGTTTGATGAGGGTGAAATTCACATAGACGGAAAATCGGTGAAAGCACAGCCGCTTGAATGTAAGAGGATCACGGCGTATATACCCGACAATCCGGATCTGTACGATTATATGACAGGAATCAAATACCTTAATTTTATTTCGGATATTTTCGGCGTCTCTGCCGCAGTGCGCAGTGAGCGCATTAAAAAATATGCCGATCTTTTTGAAATAACGGGCGATTTGGCGCAGCCAATAGCTGCCTATTCCCACGGTATGAAGCAAAAGCTTGCCATTATCGCGGCGTGGATACACGACCCGAAGCTTATAATTATGGATGAACCGTTTGTCGGTCTTGACCCAAAGGCCGCGCATTTGCTTAAAGAAATGATGCGTGAGGTGTGCGACAACGGCGGCGCCATATTCTTTTCGACTCATGTGCTTGAGGTTGCCGAAAAGCTTTGCGATAAGGTTGCAATAATAAAATCGGGCAAGCTTATCCGTTCGGGAACTATGGAGGAGGTAAAGGGCGACGATTCGCTTGAACAGGTATTCCTTGAGCTGGAGGGAGAAGAATGATAAAAATTCTCTTAAAAAAACAGCTTACGGAAATCTTCCGCAGTTATTATTATGACGCAAAAAAGAATAAAGCCCGTTCTAAGGCGGCAACGGCGGCGTATATCGTACTGTTTGTTTTGCTTATGATAGGTATCTTGGGCGGCGTTTTCACCGTGCTTTCGTGGTCAATGTGCGGCGCGTTGTCCTCTGTCGGGCTTGACTGGCTCTATTTTGCGATTATGGGACTTATAGCAATATTCTTAGGAGTATTCGGAAGCGTTTTCAATACATATGCGGGGCTTTATCTTTCAAAGGATAACGATTTGCTCCTCTCAATGCCGATACCCGTAAACGCGATTATGATTGCCCGTTTGCTCGGCGTTTATCTTATGGGGCTTATGTATTCGGGCATAGTTCTCTTGCCGGCGGTCATAGTTTACTGGATTGCAGCGTCCGCAAAGCCTGCCGCTGTTTTGTGCGGTATACTCTTTATTGCGCTTATTTCGGTTTTTGTGCTTACGCTTTCGGCGGCACTTGGATATGTGGTCGCAAGAATAAGTTTAAAGCTTAAAAATAAAAGCTTTATAACGGTGTTTATTTCGCTTGTTTTCTTCGGCGCATATTATTTTGTTTATTTTAAAGCGCAAAGCGTTATAACGGACCTTATACAAAACGCCGCTGTTTACGGCGAGAAAATCAAGGGCGCCGCTTACCCGATTTATGTTTTTGGAAACTCGGCGGCAGGCGATTTTAAGGCTATGCTTTTGGTCGCCGCGGTTGTAATAGTGCTGTTTGTGATTATGTGGCGTGTGATTTCGTCAAGCTTTTTAAGGGTTGCCACCGCCACGAGTGCTACTGCCAAAAAGCGGTATAAGGCTTCTCCCGTAAAGCAAAAAAGCATCGAAAATGCGCTTCTTCATAAAGAATTTTCACGGTTTATTTCAAGCCCTAACTATATGCTTAACTGCGGCTTGGGTGCTTTGTTCCTTGTTATAGGCGGTGCGGCGGCGCTTATTAAGGGCAGGGGAATAGTTGAGCTTTTAAATGAGATCCTGCCTGAAAATTCGGGCGTTATTGCAATCGTTGTATCTGCGCTTTTGTGCCTTTTTGCTTCGATGAACGATATAACCGCGCCGTCGGTTTCGCTTGAGGGTAAAAGCCTTTGGCTTTTGCAGTCGCTTCCCGTAAGACCGTGGCAGGCGCTTAAAGCAAAGCTTGAACTTCAGCTTATTCTTACGGGTATACCGCTTTTAGTTGCCTTTGTATGCACCGCTGTTGTATGTCGGTACACAGCAATGGAGTTTGTTCTTGTATTGCTCATTTCCGTACTTTACATACTGTTTTCCGCACTATTCGGCTTGTTTTTGGCTGTTAAACTGCCGAACCTTAACTGGACAAGTGAAATATCGCCGATAAAGCAGAGCGCAAGCGTGGGTCTATCGCTTCTTGTAAATATAAGCTATCCGATTATATACGGGGGACTGTTCTTTATTGCGGGCGATAAATTAGGCTATATTATTTATATGGCGGCGTTTGCGGTTCTTACGCTCGCAATTTCGGCTGTCTTGTATTTTTGGCTTAAAAAGAAAGGCAGCGCGGCTTTCGCCGCGCTGTGAAAGTGCCTTAAAAATTCAGTATTCCGAGATGCTCAAGCAGTATTTTTAGACCGATAATTATTAAAATAAGTCCGCCGGCTATTTCGGCCTTGTTCTTATATTTAAGACCGAATACATTTCCTACCTTAAGACCTATTCCCGAAATTATAAATGTAACGGTGCCTATAAACAGGACAGCCGCTATGATATTAACATCCGGCAGCAGGGCAAAGGTTATGCCGACTGCCAGCGCGTCAATGCTTGTAGCCGTTGCAAGGACTGCCATTGTACCGAAGCCGAAGGAGCTGTTTGCTTCTTCGGTTTCTTTTGAAAAACCCTCTCTTAACATATTGCCGCCGATAAACGAAAGCAAAGCAAAGGCAATCCAATGGTCATACTGCATTATGTATTTTTCAAAGGTAGAGCCTAACAAATAGCCTATCGTCGGCATTAATGCCTGAAATCCGCCGAACCAGGCGCCTATTATAAGATAATGCTTCGGTTTAAGCTGCCGTGTAGACAGCCCCTTACATACGGAAACCGCAAAGGCGTCCATTGAAAGACCCACCGCTATTAAAAATAATTCAAAAATACCCATACAAATTCCCCTTAAATTTTGGTAAAAAATAAGACCCGGGCGCCGAAATGCACCCGAGTCTCGTTCTTTAATACAAGCCAGACCGTAAAAGCATACAGTCAGTGTGTTGACTTGCAACGCCCCGAAAGGACGCCACTACTCCCTCGAATATAAATGCAATTTTACCACGGACAAATATATCTGTCAATAAAATTTTATACCGATATTTCATTTTTAAGCTCGTTGCCCGAAAAATAGTCAAGGAAGTTTTTAACGGTGGTTTCGGCTATTGCGCTTAAAGCTTCTTTTGTTAAAAATGCCTGATGTGAGCTTACGATTACATTAGGCATTGCAATAAGAGTTGAAAGGGTATCGTCGGTTATCACTTCGTCGGAAAAATCCTCAAAGAACAGAGAGGTCTCCTCCTCGTATACATCAAGACCTGCGGCGCCGATTTTGCCTGATTTAAGACCGTTGTTAAGTGCCTGCGTGTCAATAAGCTGACCTCTTGAGGTGTTGATGATATAAACACCCTTTTTCATTTTGCTTATAGTCTCGTCGGATATAAGATGCTTGTTTTCACGGGTCAGGGGGCAGTGGAGCGAAATTATATCACTTTTTTCCAAAAGCTCGTCAAGCGTCACATACTTTCCCGCAAACTCAGGACTTTCGTACGGGTCAAAGCCCAATATATTCATACCGAAGCCTTCGCAAATATCGGCAAAGCAACGCCCGATTTTTCCCGTGCCTATAATTCCCACCGTCTTGCCGTGCATATCGAAGCCTATAAGACCCTCTAAGGAAAAGTTATGATCGCGGGTTCTGATATATGCACGGTGAATTTTGCGGTTAAGGGTTAAAAGCAGCCCCATACCGTGCTCGGCAACGGCATACGGCGAATATGCCGGAACTCTTACTACCCTTATTCTTCCTGCCGCCGCCTTTAAATCAACATTGTTGTAGCCGGCACAGCGCATGGCTATTATTTTTACTCCGTATTCGTCAAGCTTGTCTATTACCTCACGGTCAATCGTATCGTTTACAAATGCGCATACGCCGTCACAGCACGCCGCCATACTTACGGTTTCCTTATTAAGCTTGTTTTCAAAAAATCGTATGTTAAGCTCGTCGTTTCTGAAATTCGCAAAGCTCTCTCTGTCGTATGATTTTGCGTCAAAAAATGCTATTGTTTTCAATGTTCTGCCTCCGTTTAAGCTACTCTGTCTAAAATTACTAATAGTATTGTCATAAAAAATCGTTATATACGCCATTGTGAAAAGAGACGGTTTTTTGTATAATATATTATATAAAATAACGGAGCTGTCGGGTGGGCGGCAGCAATTGGAGGAGCGAACAATGAAAAAATTTCTGAATCGTTTGTTTATAGACGGTCTTTCGGGAATGGCGTACGGACTTTTTTCAACACTTATTATCGGAACGATTATCTGTCAGATAGGCAAATTGGTGGGAAACAATATTGTAGGCGAATATCTTACGGCAATGGGAAATGTTGCTAAAACCGTAACAGGTGCCGGAATCGGAGTCGGTGTTGCATGCAAGCTTAAATCAACGCCGCTTACAACCGTTGCGGCGGCTGTTGCCGGCATGGTGGGCGCTTTTCCGAATATAGCGAACGAGGCTTATAAAATAGGCGCTCCGGGCGAACCTCTCGGTGCGTTTATAGCGGCATATATCGCAATAGAGATAGGCGCTCTGGTTTCAGGCAAAACAAAGGTTGATATAATAGTCACACCTGTTTGCTGTATTTTAAGCGGCGCTGCCGCAGGGTACTTTGCAGGGCCTTATATTTCGGCGGCTATGAAATTCATAGGTCAGCTCGTTAATATCAATGTAGATAAAAGCCCGATAATAGGCGGAATTGTTGTTTCGGTGCTTATGGGTATAATCCTTACACTGCCTATTTCATCCGCCGCGATAGGAATTTCTATGGGTCTTACGGGTCTTGCCGCAGGCGCGGCTACAATAGGCTGCTGCTGCAATATGATAGGCTTTGCGGTAATAAGCTACCGTGAAAACAAATTCGGCGGACTTATAGCTCAAGGACTCGGTACTTCCATGCTTCAGGTTCCCAATATCGTAAGGAATCCGCTTATTTGGCTTCCCGCAATAATTTCAAGCGCAATTTTAGGCCCTGTTTCTTCCGCACTTCTTAAAATGGTAAGCAATCCCGTGGGTTCCGGTATGGGTACTTCGGGGCTTGTGGGTCAGTTTATGTCGTATGACAGTATGGTTGCCGCAGGTTTTACACCGATAGTTACAATAATCGAAATACTTGTTATGCACTTCATTCTTCCTGCGGCTATAAGCCTTGCCGTTTCCGAGGCTATGAGAAAGCTTAAGCTTATAAAGCCGGGCGACTTAAAGCTTGAGGCGGCAAATGCGTAAAAAGGAAAGAACTGCGGCGGCGGTAGAAAGACTTGAAAGGCTGTACCCCGACGCAATATGCTCGCTTGAGTATAAGGACGCCTTTCAGCTCCTTATAGCTACAAGGCTTTCGGCGCAATGCACGGACAAGCGTGTCAATATGGTGACGCCTGAATTGTTTAAAGCTTTTCCGAACGCCGAAAGTATGGCGGTGGCGGATGTAAAAAGGGTAGAAGAGCTGATCAAGACCTGCGGACTTTATAAGACCAAGGCAAAGGATTTAGTTGGTATCGGCAAACAGATTACCGAACGCTTCGGCGGCAGAGTGCCCGATACAATTGAGGAGCTTACCACCCTGCCGGGTGTGGGAAGAAAGACGGCAAACCTTGTTTGCGGAGATATTTACGGCAAGCCCGCTGTTGTAACGGATACGCATTTTATAAGAATTTGCGGCAGGCTCGGTCTTACCGATTCAAAAAATCCGCTTGTGGTTGAAAAGGAAATGCGTAAGCTATTGGAGCCCGATAAATCAAACGCTTTTTGCCACAGGACGGTGCTTTTCGGGCGTGATGTATGCACGGCGAGAAATCCGCACTGCGAAGAATGTATATTAAAGGATATATGCCTTAAAAAGAAGGGTTGACAATGGCGCAAAAAAGGGTAGCGGCTATACACGATATTTCCTGCCTCGGCAGATGCTCGCTTACGGTAGCCTTACCGATAATTTCCGCCGCAGGGGTGGAAACGGCTGTTATCCCCACTGCGGTGCTGTCCACTCATACGGGCGGTTTTAAGGATTATACGGTGAGGGACTTAAGCTCCGATATAGTACCGACCGCGCAACACTGGAAAAATGAGGGTATTACGGTTGACGCAGTTTATACAGGTTATCTTTGCTCTAAGGAACAGATATATCTTGTAATAGAGGCGGCGCGTCTTATAAGCGGCAGTAATACGCTGCTAATAACAGACCCCGTTATGGCTGATAACGGGAAGCTTTACAAGGGCTTTGACGGCGGTTACGCCGATTATATGCTGAAGCTTTGCTCTGCCGCGGATATAATTACTCCGAATATAACAGAAGCGGCACTTATGCTCGGCGTAAAGTTTCGAGAGGGACCGTACAGCGAGGATTATATAAATGCATTGCTTGAGGGACTTTATGTGAAGACCCATTCAAAGATAGTTCTTACCGGCGTCTGTTATGATGAAAGACGGATAGGCGCGGCGGTTTATGACGGAGAGAAAAAATCGTATGTTTTCACAGAACGGCTCTGTCGTATGTATCACGGTACGGGCGATATTTTTTCAAGTACCCTTACAGCGGCGCTTATGAACGGTAGGAGCCTTAAAGCGGCGGCGCAGATAGCGGTTAATTTTACCGCCGCCTGCATAAAAAAGACTATGGAAGAAGATACGGACCCGAGATTGGGCGTCAATTTCGAATCGCAGATACCGAATCTTATTAAATATTTACAGTTGTAAAAAAAGCGGCAGGATAACAAATCCTGCCGCTTTTTATTCTCTTGATTAAATTACGCTCGGGGTAAATCCAAGGTCATTCAGTGTATCAACCGCAGTTTTAAGGCAGTTTTCACAGCCGTTTACCGTAACGGTCTTGTTTTCAAGCGATACGCTGAAGTCAAGCTTTTCGGCTTTAAGCGCTTTTTCAATGCGGCTTACACAGCCGTTGCAATGCATATCGGGTACAGAGATTTTTCTTTCCATTTTCATTTCCTCATTTCATAAGCTTTTGCAGGGTGGCGACAAGCTCGTCGATAACGCTGTCGTCGCCCTTGCGTATATTTTCAGCCACACAGGTGTGTATGTGGTTTGAAAGCAGTTCCTTGTTAAATGCGTTAAGCGCCGCTCCGATTGCCGATACCTGTATCAATATATCGGTGCAGTAGGCTTCGTTCTCGAGCATACTTTTAACGCCGCGAACCTGTCCCTCAATACGGTTGAGACGGTTTATAAGGGAACGGTATTCAGCCTCACTGCGGTGCTTTTGCTTTTTACAACACTCACATTCACTCATAATTTTTTACTCCTTAATCTTAAAGCGTTGCTGACTACAAATACAGAGCTTAAGGACATTGCAAGTCCTGCCAGCATCGGGTTTAAAAGCGGTCCGCCGAACAGATAGAGTACGCCCGCGGCTATCGGTATGCAAACCGTGTTATAGCAAAACGCCCAAAACAGGTTTTCCTTGATATTTGTAATGGTAAGACGGCTTAGGCGTATGGCTCTCGGAACATCTACGGGGTCACTCTTCATAAGAACTATATCCGCCGCCTCAATTGCAATATCGCTCCCTCCGCCGATTGCACAGCCTATATCGGCTTCGGAAAGAGCAGGGGCGTCGTTTATTCCGTCGCCGACCATCATAACAGTACCGTATTTTTTGCGTATTTCGGCAACAATTTCGGCTTTTTGTTCGGGCAGAACCTCGGAATACACCTCGTCCGCACCTACTAAGGAGCCGATATAATCGGCGCACGCTTTATTGTCGCCGGAAAGTATTACCGTGTGAATACCGAGCTTTTTAAGACGGTCAAACGCCGAAGCAGAGGTCTCGCGCACACTGTCCGCAACGGCTATTAAGCCGAGCGTACTGTTATCAGCCGCAACATATATAAGCGATTTACCCTCGACCGCAAGCTTTCTACCGCTTTCCTCATATTTTTTAATATCTATACCGTTTTCTTTTAAGAACGCGGCGTTTCCGAGTAATACGGTTTTACCGTCAACACTGCATCGCAATCCTTTGCCCGATACATTTTCAAGTGCTTCCGGACGGGAGGGGGAAAGTCCCTTATCCGCAGCATAATCGGTAACTGCCTTGGCTAACGGGTGGTCGGAGCTGGATTCCGCGGCAGCCGCATAGTATAAAAGCTTATTTGCGTCTTCGGCGCAAACATCGGTTACGGCGGCCTTTCCTACCGTGACAGTGCCGGTCTTATCAAAAATAACAGCTTTTACCTTGTGGGTTATTTCAAGTATTTCGCCGTTTCGTATCAGTATGCCGTTTGCGGCGCCGAGTCCCGTACCGACCATAATTGCCGTGGGCGTTGCAAGACCGAGCGCACACGGGCAGGCAATAACGAGCACACCTGTAAACACCTTAAGAACAAAGGAGATCTCCTTACCTGAGATAAGCCATGCGGCGGCGGCAAGAAACGCGATTATTATTACCGCCGGAACAAAAATGCCGGCGACCTTGTCTGCCGTCTTTGAAATAGGAGCTTTTTTGTTCTGCGCATCCTCTACGAACTTAATTATTTTCGCAAGCGCCGTGTCGTCTCCTACCTTTGTAACCTTGACATAAATAATACCGTTAAGGTTTATACTGCCGCCTATGACGCCGCTGCCCTCAGTCTTTTCCACAGGTATGCTTTCACCGGTAAGCATTGATTCATCGGCACTGCTGAAGCCCTCTGTAACCGTTCCGTCAAGCGGAATTTTGGCGCCGGGTTTTATCACCAGTATTTCGCCGACCTTTACTTCCTTTGTGGGAACCGTAATTTCCTTGCCGTCACGGAGCACCACTGCGGTATCGGGACTTAATTCCATAAGCTTTTTAATTGCCGAGGCGGTCTTTTTCTGACTGCGGAGCTCAAGGTGCTTGCCGAGCGCCACAAGCGTTATTACCACCGCAACGCTTTCATAATAAAGATTATGGACCGCGTGGTGATAATAGGGGATAGCGTATGTCATAACAACACTGTAAATAAACGACGCTCCGGCGCCTATTGCCACAAGCGAATCCATATTCGGATTTCCCCTTAAAAGCAAGGGGATACCGGTTGTGAAAAATCTTTTGCCCATATATATTACCGGTATGCAAAGCAAAAGCTGGGTAAGGGCAAATCCGGCGGGGTCGCTGTTCATATTCATAAAAAACGGAACAGGCAGATTCTTTACGAGCATTTGACCCATAGATATATAAAGCAGTACAGCCGACAGCACGGATGAAACAATAAGTATCGGTAAATCGCTTTTCTCCTTAGGTGTTTCTTTACTTTTTTCTTCCTTTTCGGCGGTTTCGGGCGATATTCCGAAGCCTGCCCGCTCTACTGATTTTTTAAAGTCCTCGGGACCTGTTTTTGTTTCGTCGTAAACCACAGTCATTTTTTCGGTTACAAGGTTAACTTCACAGCTTTCAACACCGTCAAGCTTTGATACTACCCTTTGCACCGAAGCGGAGCAGGCGGCACAGGACATACCGCTTATGTTATACCGTTCTTCCTTCATAACAGTTTCCTTTCTTTTTAAGTATTATACCCAATTTAAAGTATATTCCGAGAATAACGCTTTATCGGTAACCGCATAGATTATATACCCTACTGGGGTATTTGTCAAGCGAAAAAACAAACCGCTTTTTGGGCGGTTTGTAATTCTCTGATATTTAGTTGTTACCGATGTGTTCCTAAGAAAAACAGGGCGAGAGTACCGGGTCCCGAATGTGCGCCGATAACCGGACCTATTGTGTTGATATGAATTTCCTTAGGATGAAATTCCTTCTCTACCATTTTCTTAAGCGTAAGTGCGTCTTCCTCGCAATCTCCGTGGCTTATGAACACAATCTGTTTTGATGGATCAATTGCGCTTTTTTTCATATTTTCAAATATAGTCTCAACAGACAGCTTTCTTCCTCTTACCTTGCCGACATTGATAAGGTGGCCCTCATCGTCAACATGGAGTATCGGTTTAATGTTAAGCAGGGAACCCACAAAAGCGGTAGTTGCGGAAACTCTTCCGCCGCGCTTCAGGTGATTGAGGTCGTCAACCGTGAACCAGTGGCAGAGATTAAGCTTATTGTTTTCCGCAAAATCACGGACTTCCTCAATGCTTTTGCCTGCCTGTTTTTGCAATGCCGAAAGATAAACGAGCAATCCCTCACCCATAGAAGCGGCAAGGGTATCGACACAGTAAATTTTGCTGTCGGGATATTTTTTAGAAAGCTCATCTGCTACAAGTGTGCTTACATGGTAGGTACTGCTGAGTCCCGAAGAAAATCCGAGATACAGCACATCCTTGTCCTGCTTTAAAATATCTTCAAAAACGCCGGTGAAAACATCCATATTTACAGCAGATGTGGAGGCGTTTTCACCCGAACGCAGTCTTGCGTAAAAATCTTTTGAGCTTATCTCTCTTTCGTCAAGGTAATTATGGTATTCATTGCCTGAAATATTCAGTACCATAGGTATTACGGTAAGCTCCGCTTTTTTTGCAAGCGCATCCGTAAGGTCACAACAGGAATCCGTTACAATTACAAAATCTTTCATATCTCATTCTCCTAAACCAATATATAAAACAGTACGCAAAAATACTGTAAAATGCTTCCTATAACCACAAATATGTGAAATACCGAATGCATATAGCGGTGTACGCTTCTTCCCGCAATCCCGTAAAGCACTGCGCCTACCGTATATGAAATTCCGCCGGCAAGAAGCCATAAAAAGCCTGTTTTGCCTATGGCGTCTATTGCGGTTTTGCCCGTGAAGACTATGCACCAGCCGAGGGCTATATAGCATATTCCGGAAAATACGCGGTATTTCTTTAAATCTATTGCGTTAAGCGTTATTCCGAGTGCGGAAACACCCCACACAATCCCGAACACCGTCCAGCCTAAGGGAGTGCTGTGCGTTCTCAGCGAGCACAGGGAAGCGGGGGTATATGTACCGGCTATAAGTATAAATACTGTACAGTGGTCGATTACCTGCATTACCTTTTTTGCGGTTTCGGGTATAAGCCCGTGATAAACGCTTGAAACGGTATAAAGCAAAACCATCGAAAATCCGTAAATAAAGGCGCTTACAATCTGATACGGATCACCGTTTAAAAATGCCTTTACCACACAAGTGGCAAGCGCCGCTATACCGAAAGCACCGCCGACAATGTGTGATACCATATTAAATATTTCCTCGCCCCTTGTATAGTCGGGTAAAACTCTGTCTTTAATTTTGGTTCTTTTCATACTCCACCTCACATCATAATATGATACTACATTTTTGTTAAAAAATAAAGATGTTTTTTTCTTTTGTATTATGATACAATAATATGTGAGGTAGATAAAATGAGTATAACGGAGATAAAAAAATTTCTCACCGAAAATTCGGAAGAGAAATACAGGGATTTTTCGTTTGGCCTTATAAAGAAATCGGATTATCCGCTTATCGGCGTCAGACTGCCGACTCTTAAAAGGCTGGCAAATGAAATATGCCGCGACGGGTGTGGGGAAAGCTTTTTAAACGAGTGTGATTTTTCAAGTATGGAAATGTTATTTTTATACTCCTATGTTCTCGGTAAAATAAAGGCGGATATAGAGGTTCTTTGGCGGTATTTTTGCAAAGCCGCAGAGCATACCGATAACTGGAGCACCTGCGACATATTGTGTCAATCGTTCAAGCAGTGCGAGAAAAATAAAGACTTTGTTCTTGAAAAACTTATTGATTTTTTAGAAAGCGGAAAAACATATTATATGCGCATTGCCGTCGTGATGCTGATGACCTATTACCTCACCGACGAATACATAGATACCGTGTTAAGGTTTGCGGATAAATTTAAAAACGACGGTTACTACTATAAGATGGGGGTTGCGTGGCTTACGGCAACTGCGCTTGCAAAGCAAACCGAAAAAACGCTTGTGTTTATGGAAACCTGTACGCTTGACGATGTTACTTATAATAAGGCAATACAGAAGGCTGTCGAATCAAGGCGAATTACCGATGAGCTTAAGGGAAAATTAAAGAAAATGAAACGGAAATAGCATTATCGAAAAAGCTCGAAAGCTTTACATAAATTTTTTATTCATTTTATTATGAATAAAGGATTATTCAACTTATTAACATAGTTATCCACCGAAACAGAACGAAAAATCGGGAGTTTTTCCCTTTTTGATGTTTAAAATGTTAATATAACGGTGGATAAGTTGAATAACTCCTAAGGTTGTCCGAGTTTACATAAACAACATTTTTGCAAAAATTACGGCATTTAAAGCAATATGTAAACAAGTGCAAATAACAGCTTCTTATCAGCCTTTTCACTCATCAAAATCAACAAAAGACCGAGTATAAGCGTACTGTCAGACTCCTTAAAAAGCTTGCCCAAAAAAGGTATTTCGGTACCGAAAAATCCGTTGGGCTCTTTTCGTATTTCTTTTTCGGTATTTTTTGCGCTGTCGGTTTCTTCTTTAACTTGATTGTCTTTTTGTGGCGGCACCCTTACAAAAGACGGTATCGGCGGCATTTTGTTACCGCCGGGAGCTTTTGCGGCTCTTGCGTTCATTTCACGCATACGCTCAACCGCCGCCTGCTGTTGTCGCATAAAATCGTTTTCGGTCATATTCTCCTCCGTTTAAAGCTTTAAAAGACCGCTTTCCTTAATCAGCGGCATTACATCAAGAAGCTTAAGAAGCTTTATTGCCGTATCCGCCCGTGCCTTGCGTTCATCGCTGAGATGCGGCTTAAGCGCATAAATAAGCTGTACTCTTGTATCGTTTCCGGAGCTTTTCATTTTTGATATTACGGACACGATCGTTCTTAAATCGTCACTGCCTAAGGCGCCGCCCAAATCTGCTATATCGGCAAGCGCAGGTTTAGGAGGGGGCGGAGAAGACGGCTCATCCGAGCCGCCCAGTATGCTCTCCGCCATTTGGCGCACCCGTTCCATACTGTCCGGGTCGTTCAGAATATCGGTAAGCTTGGAGCTTAAATCATCCATTTTTTCCTCCGCCCTTTAGAATGGATTTGAGTATTGCCTGTGCCTCCGGACTTTTGAGTGTTTGTTCAAGATTTTTTTTATCGGACATAACACTGTTAATTCTTTGACGGTCTTCGGCAGACAGGCTGTTTAACAGCGCACCGGTATCGTTGTTGTTCACGGCGCCGTTTATTGCGTTTGGGTTAATTTTACCTCCGGAAGACGCCAACAGTGCTTTTAACAGCTTTTGTTTATCGATTTTTTCATTATTCATAGCAATACCTCCGTTTTTTTCTACTCTTAATTTTATGAGAATACAAAATATAATAGAATAGGTGGACAAAATGAGAATTACCGTAATTTCAGATTCGCATAGAAACAGCTGTGTTATCCGTAAAATACTTGAAGCACAGCCTGCTTCTGATATGGTTTTCTTTTTAGGCGATATAACAGCCGATATTGAGGATATGCAATATGAATATCCGAATAAAATATTTAATATTGTATCGGGCAACTGTGACTTTTTTTCCGAATATCCCACTGTCGGTGTTGCGAATGCGGCAGGACATAATATTCTTTATACACACGGTCACACGCTTTCGGTAAAGTATGGTATTGAACGGTTAAAAAATGCCGCCGCGGAAAGAAATTGTGATATTGTTCTTTACGGTCACACGCATGTTTCAAGAATATTATATGAAGACGGTATATATATTGTTAACCCCGGTTCCTGTTCGCAGCCTCGCGACGGAAGAGCGAGCTATGCGGTGATAGATATAGAAAAAAACGGTGTAATGCCGATAATAATCAACCTTTGAAAAATTTTGAAAGAAAAGTTAATTTATACTATTGACAAATCGGATTTTTATGCTATAATAAGTCTTGCTTGTTCGGACCATTAGCTCAGTTGGTTAGAGCAACCGGCTCATAACCGGTCGGTCCGCGGTTCGAGTCCGTGATGGTCCACCAGACAAGCGTTTTTTTATTTTTAGGGGTATAGCTCAGTTGGTAGAGCATCGGTCTCCAAAACCGAGTGCCGAGGGTTCAAGTCCTTCTGCCCCTGCCATAAAAGGGCTACAAAATAGATGTAGCCCGTGAAAACCCCGATGTTATCGGGGTTTTCACCGTTTATACGGCAAAATTTCCGCGAGCCGTTTTGACAGATATAAAAATGATGTTTTCCCTTTGTTGGATGTCTTGAACTCTCACACAACCGAATAATGATACGCAAGGCAGATAGAAATCAAAAATCTATCTGCCTTTTTTATTACCCTAAAAAGGAGAAATCAGATATGCTACAGAAAGAATTATCCAAACGGCTCAGGGATCGGTACGACACCAAGATGGACGGCAACGGATGGTTGGAGGTGTCCTCGGACGGCATCCCCCTCTGCCGGATAAAATACAACGGTCAATTTCTAAGCAACGCCGACCAAAACCTCTCGGATGAATACCGCAGTAAAATTGCAGATATTCAGGATGAGATCTCTACGGTGCGAGAATATGTCGGACTCTACGAACACGCACCGCAGATGAAAGCTGCCGATGTCTCCGATTACAGACAGCTTGCCGCCTTCGGAGATACCGTGTTGGCGGCAACCTACAGTGAAAAGAGCGGCTTTATGTTCTGCACATGGAAACAGAACGCAGACGGTGATTCGGTGTTCTGGGGAGATTATTCTCCGAACTATGAATATGTTAAGGAAGCCTTCGCCGTGCGTTCCGGTCTCATCAGCAAAGAACGACTTTTCAGTGAGAATGAATCGGCATACCTTTATCGCTGTGTGGACTTTACCAAAGCCAACTGCGAAACGCTGACCTATGAGCAGGAACGGCAGCTCGATAAGCTCCAAGAAAAGCTCACGGACGGATACCCCTCCCTCGAAGCCGGGCCGCCGACCTTTGAACAGTCGGCAGCTTCACAACAGAATATGTAATACTATCAATCGCCCTTCGGTTACACAAAAACCGGAGGGCTTTTTTATTTCACAGCAAGGAGAGAAACAATGACCATATTTTCAGATAATCCACATGACAGACGCATGGAACGGCTGATGATGACCGTTCCGAATTTTGCACCGAGAGGCGTGGGCTTCCGTTTTACCGAAGCACAGCTATTCATCACAACAACCGCTGCCACACCCACAGAGATACTGACAGCCACCATGAGGCAGATACGCTGTCCGCCCTTCCGCAAGAGATTCAACGAATATATAGAAAGCGAGGAAACGCCTATGACCTACCTTAATGAAAAGCATCGGGCAAGATTTACACTTGCCGCCAAGAACATCGCCAAGGCAAATTACGCATTGCTTTCGGCGCTGTATCTGCTCACTGCCGATCAAAGGCTGTGGAGCTGCTGCAAGCACCACATAAATAACGGCTGTGTGTTTTTTGAGAACATTAAGCTCAATAACTGCTCCGAACGAGCCTACACCCTCTACTGTGCGGCAAAGGATTTGACGCTCGGCACAAAGCATCTTACCGTGTCGGATCTGTCGGACGCCGACCTCGTTCCGCCTATGCTGTTCCGCACCATCTGCAATGCTATGGCGATTCGCCGCTTCGGACTCGCAGCCATCAAGGAGAATTGCCATGATTAAACTGAAAATAAAATACGGAAACAGTCTGACCGATCTCCGCTTTCCCTGCACAGAAAAGGAAATGAATGCGGCGCTCGAAAGAATCCACGCCGAGGATGTCACACCCCTTGAACTGTATGTGTCCGAGGTCGTATTCCCCGAGGAACTCGGCTGCCTCCAAGACCGATTCGTCAATCTCGATGAAGTCAACTACCTCGGAAAACGGATGGACAGCTTTTTCGGCGATGAGGAATATCAGTTTTACGAGGCGATGAAATTAGAGGGCTTCGATACCTTGCCCGACCTCATTAATCTGAGCTTCAACCTCACCCGTTATCCTCTGATTCAGGATATCAGCGATATGGGAAAGATCGGCAGAGAGTATCTGCTCACGGTCAAGGGCTGTCTGCCTGCCGATGATGCGGACGATCCGAAATATGCAAAGCTCGGACGGGAGCTGATCCGATCCGGCAAGGGCGTTTTTACCGAACACGGCTTGCTGTTTGTCGACGAGGACACACCGTTCATAAGGGATTATGACGGGCAGAATTTTCCGGCATATGTGTATGAGGAAATGCTCTGCTTTTTGCGGGCTGAGTACAACGGAAAATCCGAATTCCTGTATTTGCCCTGCGAGGAAGAAGCCATTGACAAGGCGTTTGCACGGCTCGGCGCACCTACACCGGATGATGTGGAGCTCTCATGGGAGGACATTTGCATTGAAAATGAAAAATGGACGGAACGCTTCAAGGAGATCGCCGCCGAGGAAGGTGTTTACGAACTGAACAAACTTGCAGCCGCCGTCAACTGCGCCGATATGGACTTGGAAAAGCTGTGGGCGGTCGCCGAATACGCCGAAGCCGAGGACGCCGGGCAGCTTGCACGGCTTGCGAAAAACATCGACTGCTTCACCTTTGTTGAGGGTGCGAACTATTTTCAGGAGATCGGAGAGTATGTAACACAAAACAACGAGGATTTTACTGTGAATCCGGCCGTGGCAAAGTTCTTCGATTACAGAGCCTTCGGTGAGCATATCGGCGAAATATATTACGGGAAATTCGTCGACGGCGGCTTTATCTACAACGACACCGACACAAGCCTGCTCGACATCTTATATCAGGACGAGCCTATGACAATGGGAGGAATGTAAATATGATCACCGCAATTATCCGCAATAAAGAGAATACACTTGTTCTCGAACTGCCTCACAGCATTTACGACATTTATGAAAAGCTACAGTCTATCGGTATTATGCAGCCGCCGAAACAGATCCCGCTGACCGACAATGAAGACGAGGACATCGGCGTAAAGCTGTTCAGTGAGAGCGACTTCGGTCGGCATCTGCTCCTTACGCTGAACGAGAAAAACTCCATCGCAGATGCCAATATGCTGACGCTTGTTATTGGGGCGGCAAGCGAGGACATCAAAGAGGAACTGGAACAGAATATCCTCTATGACCAGTACGACTCAATGGATGAAGTAATCAACGCCGTCCGTCAGATGACGCAGGACGCCGGCCCCGTAAAGGCTGTGTTCTTCTGTCCTCTTGTCGGGAATATCGACGAGGGCGACGGAGATATGTTCACGGTCGGAGATTCCTACCTTGCCGACAGCGCCGATGAAATTGCCGACGCATTGAATCGTTACACCGCCAATGACGAAAACGATATGGCAACCTATTATAACAAGGATGACGGCGTGAGTGAAAAGCTGACCTCGGCTGTATGGTCGGTGGAATTACACGGCGACAAGCTGTTCGGACGAATTGACTGCAGCCTCAAGGAAGCGCTCACGGCAGAGGAAACGGAAGCTCTCCGGGACTGGCTTACGGGACAGTGCTCGGACGGCCTCGGCGAAGGCTTTGAGCAGCAGCCCATTGATACGATGGACGGCGAACTGTTCGTTTCGTTCTGGAACAGCGGCGATGACTACGCCATGATGACCGAGGACGAATTTGAGGTTCATCTGCAAAATACCGAAATGACGATTGGAGGGATGTAATATGATCACCGCAGTTATCCGCAACAGAGAAAACACCCATAAAGGATTGTTTGGCAACTTGATTTTAACAGAACTCAATCACTTTTTCTATACTTTCAGTCTCACATCAATTGTAACATTACAGCAAAAAGGAGAGTAATATTCTGAAAACTACTTGAAATTTTGAGAAAAATCTGCTATAATACTACTGTATATCTATGGGGTAGGGGGATTTATATCCTTTTTTCCTTAGAAATTATGGAAGGAGGACTTGACTATGGCAAATGAAAATGCGACGATTATTATCGGCTCGGCTCGGCTCGGCTCGGCTCGGCTCGGCAGGAGCATAGCGCCGTTTTTTCAGCGTGTCAAGTCTTATTTCATACAATTTATAACGGACCGATTGCCGGAGACAGGGTGCATTATGCCTTGGCTTCGGCTTTTTGCGTTTGCCGGAAGGATGGTGGTTTGATATTGAAGTCCTAACCACGCCCGGCAAATCAATCTTTTCCGGTTAAACCTTCTATCTTCTCCGGCGTGTCCGCTGTCGGAGAAAGTAAATAGCGGATAGAATTATTTTGGAGGAACGAAAATGAAGAAGAAACTTCTAAGCCTTCTGCTTGCGTTGTGCCTTGTGATGGCGCTTGTCCCCATGACAGCATTTGCGGCAGACACCATGGACACTTGGGATGGAACAGCCGATACAAGCTGGTATGATGAAGAAAAAACAGAATTTTATCTGCAAACAGCCGAGCAGTTGGCAGGCATGGCAAAGCTTATCAATGATGATATGGCAAATTTTAAGGATAAAACCGTTTATCTTGAGAATGACTTGGATTTAGGCGGGCATGAATGGATCTCTATCGGTGACGGAGCAAATATGGCTGGGGGATCATTTCAGGGTGTTTTTGACGGACAAAGCCATGTAGTTTATAACCTGTATTCTCATGAGGGCCTAAAATCTGAAAACAAAGACAATAACAATAACTTGTATAGAAATGGTTTGTTCGGTGCTATCTACAATGCAACTGTGCAAAATCTCGGCATTGAAAATGCTGATATCGTGATACCGATGAATGATACCTCCACTTACGGAAAAGGCATTTTGGTGGACTGGATGACCCATTCCACTATTAAAAACTGTTATACTACCGGTTCCATTACCGGCGGTTCTTATATAGAAAAATACATAGGCGGTCTTGCAGGATTTTTAAATGGGAACAACAGTATCAGCCAGTGTTATTCTACCGCTGCAATTACGGGTAACTATGACGGCGAGTACTATGCAGAACAAGAAGGCGGGTTAGAGCCGATGGATTGTTGGGATTCGCTGGGTGGCATTGTTGGAGCCTCATATACTGGTCAGGTGACAATAAGCGACTGTTGGTTTGGCGGAGAAATCGTTGTAAACTCCATTCAGGCTCCCGTTGGCGGTATTATCGGATATGGCAAAGGTGTAAGCATGGTCAACTGCCTTGTCGCTACAAAAGAAATCGGCAACGATGGCTGGGAAAATACTTACTGGCTTGGTTATGTCGTAGATAAAGATGCAAAGAATTGTTTCTGGCCAAATGATGCTAAATATAATTCTAATGTTGCCAATGCACAAAGCGGAAATTCGGCAGGCACAGCAGTTGATGATTTTATGGATGAAGGCGTTTTGACGGGACTTAACGCCAATGCCGCGGAAGGTGTGAGATGGGTACCGGGTATAAAACATCCCACCTTTGATTGGGATAGCAAAAATATTCCGGCGAACTACTCTAAAGTAGATGAAGCCATTGCAAAAGCGGAAGCCCTGAACAAGGACAACTACAAGGATTTCACCGCCGTGGAAGCCGCCGTCAATGCTGTTGTCCGTGACAAGAATATCACTGAACAGAGCGAAGTGGATGCAATGGCGAAGGCTATTGAAGATGCCATTGCTGCCCTGCAATACAAGGATGCAGATTACACAAAGGTAGATGCAGCCATTGCCAAAGCAAATGCTTTGAAGAAGGATGACTACAAGGATTTCTCCGGTGTGGAAACCGCTGTCAAAGCTGTTGTCCGTGACAAGAACATTACGGAACAGAGCGAAGTAGATGCAATGGCGAAAGCTATCGAAGATGCCATTGCTGCCCTGCAATACAAGGATGCTGATTACACAAAGGTTGACGCAGCCATTGCCAAGGCAAATGCTTTGAAGAAGGATGACTACAAGGATTTCTCCGGTGTGGAAACCGCTGTCAAAGCTGTTGTCCGTGACAAGAACATTACGGAACAGAGCGAAGTAGATGCAATGGCGAAAGCTATCGAAGATGCCATTGCTGCCCTGCAATACAAGGATGCTGATTACACAAAGGTTGACGCAGCCATTGCCAAGGCAAATGCTTTGAAGAAGGATGACTACAAGGATTTCTCCGGTGTGGAAACCGCTGTCAAAGCTGTTGTCCGTGGTAAAAATATTACGGAGCAATCTGAAGTAGACAAGATGGCAAAGGCTATCGAAGATGCGATTGCTGCTCTTGAGAAAAAACCTGCCAGTACCAAACCGGGAACATCCGATAAGAGCCCCCAGACCGGCGATACAAGCAACCTTGCACTGTGGATTGCCTTGTTGTTCATCAGCGGCGGTGCAGCCATTGGCACAACGGTTGTCAGCAGAAAGAAAAAGTACAACAGATAATGGAATCGCGTTCCCTTGCTCCATCTTCCGAGCAAGACAAAAGCGTCGTAGCAATACGGCGCTTTTTTGTTACCCGGAAGCGACAAACAGTGGCAAACAGCAAACGGCGGTAAGGATACCGCCGCCGTTTTGAAAGCCACTCATATCAAAAGAAAACGCCCGAAATCGCCCCGAAAACATACAGTGGGATACGGTTTCGGGCATTTTTGCGTTTCGGGAACAAATCGGCAATTAGGCAGCACAAAAAGGAGGTGGACGCTATGCCCCGTATGTCTCCTTTTGGCACAGCGGCGAGGATTATGCCATGATGACCGAGGATGAATTTGAGGACAACCTGCAAAATACCGAAATGACGATTGGAGGGATGTAATATGATTGCAAAATCGCAGCGCAATAAACTTTAAAATAACACGGAGGTAAACAGCATGAACGAATATGACCGCCTGTACAGACAGGCACAGAGGTACAGAGAAATGTATCCCGAAGGTACAAGGATTTTGCTTTTGCACATGGGCGACGATCCCCGTCCCGTTGAGGACGATATGCGCGGCACGGTAAAGTATGTGGACGATATGTCCACCGTTCACTGCAAATTTGATAACGGCAGGCAGCTCGGTATCATCCCCGGCGAGGACTCCTTCCGCAAGCTCACCGATGAGGAACTTGCCGAGGAACAGGCCGAAGCCGAAGGCTTCGGTATGACGATGTAAGGAAAGCGAGGTGAAACGGAAAAAGCAAACTGGAATCGGTCGGATGAGCTATGCCGATGAAGGTTTTGGATATGTTCTGCGGAATGAGCGCATTCCGCACCGCCGCCGAGTTGATCGGCGGCTTTTCATTTATAGGTCACTGCGACAACGATCCCACCGCCGTCGCAACCTATCGCACTTTATACAAAACGGAAGGAGAATATTTCTGTAATGACGCAAGAGCAGTCAACACCGATGAAATCCCTGATTTTGACCTTCTTGTCGGCGGTTTCCCGTGCGTCGCCTTTAGCGCTGCCGGAGCAAGAAGGGCTTTCGACGATCCACGGGGAACTCTCTTCTTTGAGCTTTCCCGAATACTTGAAGCGAAACACCCTGCATATTTCATCTTTGAAAATGTACCCCCGATCCGCACGATTTGCGAAGGGCGCGTTTTTACCGCGATCCTCAGTGAGCTATCTCGATTGGGGTATCTGTGCGAATGGCAATGTATTGACGGCGCGGCTTACCTTCCCCAAACAAGAAAGCGCGTGTTCCTTGTCGGATATCTTGATCCCCGATGTGCCGGAGAAATACTACCTATCGAGAGAAAAGGCGGAAAAGCTCTTTCCGAACTCACAGATCATCAGCCTCAGGGAAAGCGAGTCTACGACGCAGGCGGAGCAGCCATAACACAGACGGCTTCCTGTGGCGGCTTCGGAGGCAGGACGGGTCTGTATCTGGTGGATTACAATGAAAACTCAAAATTCACCGATACGGCGCGGTGCATCACTGCCCGGCAGGATTCGGGAATGAGCCACCACAAGGGAGAGCATTCCGCCGTGTTCTTTGAGTACGACGGCGTATATCCCGTCATCAACCCCGACCGGGAAACCGTCCGGCAGAACGGCCCGCGCTTTCGCCCAAGCGGGGCTCCGTCATATTGCCTTACCGTGGTGGATCGCCACGGTATATTTCACCGCGGATGGATTCGGAAGTTACACCCGCAGGAGTGCTTCCGACTCATGGGCTTTTCGGACGAGCAGTTTTTCAAGTTGAAAAATGAACTCGGCCTGTCCGACAGTAAGCTGTATAAGCTGGCAGGCAACAGCATCATGGTGCCGGTGCTGGTGGATATCCTTTCCCGGCTTAAAGCAGTAAATGAAAAATATCAGATCATCAAGGAGTAAAATGCTATGCCGAATACGATAAAAAGCGAAAGGATAAACGAGAATGACCTATAACAGAAAAATCATGAGGCTTGAACTGTCCGCTGAGAATCCCGTTCACGGCGGATATTATTATGCCGAATTACTGCTGCCTGCGGCGGACTATGAAATCAAGGACGCTATGCAAAAGACTCGTGCCGTGGGCAGAGAAAACACGGTTGAAGTCAGCATCCTCGAATGCGATATCCTGCCGGAGCTGCAGGACATCCGCTTGGACACTTTCAGTTTGGATGAGCTGAACTTCCTTGCCAAAAGGCTTGTATCCCTTACCGACGAGGAGATGCCCGTATTTTACGCCGTAACCGATGAGGTTTTCAGAGCTGCGGACAACGATGGACTCGTCAGCATCAAAGACCTCATCAACAGCACCTACGGCTTGGACACCGTTCCAATCGCATCCGGCATCTCCGGTCCGGAGGCACTCGGCAGATTTGCAATTGAAAACGGTCTGCTTCCCGATCTCGATGACATTCCCGAAAGCGTGATTCCGTTTTTGAACGCAGAGCAGATCGGCAGAGTGCAGCAGAAAAACGATAAAGGCGTATTTGCCGGAAATTACTATATCCCCACCGTGCATTATGAACGGCCGGAGGTGTATGACGGCGTGACCTTGCCGGAGGAAGAACCGGAAAACGCTGCGTTTTTGCTCAAGGTCGGCGCATATCCGAAAAGTACCTTTTCCGACGAAGACCCTGCACTTCATGATTTGCGCCTGCCTGCCGATTCGGACGAATTTTTCAATACAACGGAAAAGTGCGGCGAACCGGAAATAAACCTTTGCTTCTGCTATGAATTCTACTCATCTATACCGCAGATCACCTCGGATATGTTTGACAGCATGGAAGAAATCGACGAGCTGAACACACTCGCACAGCGCATTGCAGCGATGAGCGAATCCGAACAGGTTAAATTCAAAGCCGTTCTCGACGCCGAAAACACGGCAAGCATTCAAGACGCGCTGAATGTGGCACAAAACCTGTGGCGTTATGAATTTACCGCCGAACCCGATACCGCCGACGCTTTTTTCAAAAATTATGTTGCCGAGAATGCAGATTCTCGCTTTGACAGTCGGTGGCTCGGCGGCTTGTTTGCGCGAAATGAGGGTGAACGCTTACTCGGTCGCATCGGCGCAGCCGTTACCGATTACGGCGTTATTTCCGTCCGAAACGGACATCTTTTTGAGCCTGTGCCGTATGACGAGCCGGAGGCAAAGGAACTGAAAACGCAGGCGATGACCGAGGAAAAGCTGGATGTCATTGAGGTGCTTGACCGCAGAGCGCTGTTCAGCAACGGACGGCTCATGCCCGAACAGATCCCCGAAGGCTTATATGCCTATGACCTCCGCCACAGCGACGACGGTGACCGCTTCTGTGCCATTGAACCGAAGGTCGGAGTCAATCACGGCGGCACTGTGCTGATTCGGGATATCCTCGACTTCGGCGAAAGCGGATATATTCCGCTGGATGAGGACGCCGAGCCGAACTTCCTGGGCGATAAAATGACGCCGTCCGAATTCGCCGACGAAGAAGTTCAGGACGAAACCTTACAGATGGGAGGTATGTAATATGAGCATCAGCACCGTAACCGTCGATGACCTCCGCCGAATGAACGGCAAGGAAGGACTTGTTTTGCAGGGCTGCGGCGGCGATCCGCAGGAGTGGCTCGACGGCATCAACGGTCTCCTCACCGATGAGGGGATCTTGAAAAACGGCAGCAGATTTGAGAATATCTCGGTATTCCAAAACGGCAGCCTCACAAATATCCTCTTTCCCTTTGAGGACGGTGTGGAGATCGACATGGGCAAGCTCGCTATGTGGAGGTTGCATTCCCACGAACAGTTCGGCGCCACCTGGCTTTCGGACTATGTCCCGAATCGGCTCGGCGGCTTTATTTCCGAGCACGAGCCGGACAAGATAAAGCCCGACTGCAGGCTCATCGGTGAGGACGGAAACATCTTCAACCTTATGGGGCTTGCCGCTCGAACACTCCGCCATAACGGACTTACGGAACAGGCAACAGAAATGACCGGCCGCATTCATGAGTGCGGCAGCTATGACGAAGCTCTCGGTATTATAGGCGAGTATGTAAATATCACCGGCGAGGATGAATCCGAGGACGAGGACGAAGGGATGGAGATGAGGCTATGACCTATGATGAGTGGCAGAAAAAAACCGCAGAGCTTTACGCATCCGGCGAGGTATATACTTCGCCGGATTTTCAGTGCGACCAAACAGGCGGTTTCCCTACCTCGCTTTGCGTATGTTGGGAAAAGCAAAAGGCATGGCTCGAACTGAATGAAAATATCCTCATGGACAGAGATGATATGGAGCTCAGCTATTACAGAGATTTGTGTGCCGATTACGGTATCCGCTCCTGCTGCGACATTGAGGACTTCAATCATCTGCTCCGAGGACTCGGCGAGGACGCTGTCCGAACCGCCGAGCTGTTTCCCGATGAGGACGAAAGCATAACGATGGGAGGAATGTAGAATGGAGATCGCCATGCTCATAATCGGCCTGCTCCTCGGCGGGTGCGTCAGCTTCTGTATCCTCGGATGTATGCAGATCAACCGCATCAACGACTATGAGGACGAGATACGCAGGCTCCGTGCCAAAGAGATAGCCAAAACAGAATAACCCATATAACACACAGCGGTATCGATCGTTTTGAAAACGAAAGATACCGCTTTTTTGTTTTCGGAACGGTTGACCGCCTCAAAGTGAGGTGATCAAAATAAAATCCCCTGTAACCTGGATAGGCAACAAAACCTCTATCCTTCATATCCTGTATGCCTTGTTTCCCATAGGCTGTGACCGCTATGTTGAGCCGTTCGGCGGCTCCGGTGCGGTACTGCTGGGAAAACCCGTACCGGACAAATTCGAGGTGTTCAACGATTACAACCACAACCTCGTTGATCTGTTCCGCTGTATGCGTGACCGCCCGATGGAGTTCATTCGTGAGCTGGGGTTTTTAAGCCTCAATTCCCGTGACGATTTTGCGATCTTAAAAAAGTTCTTCGAAAAAGAGGAATTCACCGAGGACTACCTAAAGGCACAGCTTGATCTCACGGAAATAATGCTGCCCGAAGTGACCGCCAAGGAAGTGCGGACGCTGTATTCGGCGGCGAGAAACGACCATGACTTACGCCGCGCTGCCATGTTCCTAAAGCTCATCCGTTACAGTTATTCAAGCGGATGTAAATCCTTTGCCTGTCAGCCGTTTTCACTCAGGACGCTGTTTACGCTCGTACAGGACTTTGCCAAGCGGTGTGAGAATGTGGTCATTGAAAACCAGGACTTCGAAACCCTCATAAAACACTATGACCGCCCAACAACCTTCACCTACTGCGATCCGCCGTACTTCACAAGCGAATATGTGTATGACTGCGGCTTCACATGGGAGGATCATCTGCGGCTCTACCACGCCCTTGCGGGTATGAAAGGCAAATTCTTGCTGTCCTATAATGACTGTCCCGAGATCCGAGAGTTATATAAGGAATATAACTTTTTCGATTTCAAACGGGTGCATAGCATGGCGCAAAAGTACGAGGCCGGCAAGGAATTTCCCGAATTGCTCGTAGCCAATTATGACCTCTTTGAGCGTGAACGGCAGCAGCCCCACCAACTCACCTTATTCGATGTAGGCGACAAGCCACTCGACTACGAAAAAATATTAAAGGAGAACATCGTATGCAGAATAAAAAGATAAAAACCGAAATCATTATGCTTCCCGTACCTGCCGAGTTATTCCTCGAAGCCGGAATGTTCGAGGGCGATCCCATGCAGATGTACACAGACGGACACAAAATCGTCATTGAGAACATCGACGATCCGAAGGACATCGTCTGTGACGGCGATTGCGAAAACTGCCCCATTGCCGACATGGACTGTGACGGCGACTGTGAGGACTGCCCTTGCAGCGATAATTGCGATGAAAGCGAGGCGAACTGATATGACAAAGCTATACCGTGTCCTTGGTAAAAGAGGGCGAATCACCATCCCGTTTGAGATCAGACAGCGTGTGGGCTTCACCTATAACGATGTGCTGTCCTTCACCGAATCACCGGACGGCAGAACTGTCACCGTCAAGCGTGAGAAAATCTGCGATAACTGTGCCGCCACCAAGACAGCCGACAAGGAAACCGAGATGACGCTTGAGGATTTCCTCGACAGCCTCTCTACCGAACAGCAGCGTGTAGCCCTTGTCCATTTGTCCGTCAAGTGGGCAGAACAGAAAGCAGGTGGACACAATGCCGGAGCATAAGCCGTTGTATCTCCATTCCCTTAAAGAAGCTGCGGAATGGGATGAAAAGGATGAATGGCGTGAGAGTTACCTCGAAAACTGCGACTGCGCCCGTGCCATTGAAAGAGCCATTGACGAACACTATGACGGTCAGTGCCTTAAATCCTGTGCCAAGGAGATCATCGACCGATACGGCTTTGACCGTGTCAACTTCGTTCTCGCCGCCACCGTGCGTCAGGGAACCCATGACGGCAGATATTCCGAGGACAACAAAAAATGGTCAAGGCGTTTCTCTGTTATGGACAAGGAAAACGCATGGCAATACCATGTCCGCAGTCACCCCGGACTCGTCAATCTATTCGTTGCCGATGCAAGGCGGCTGTGGGATAAACTCGGATTGTTTGACGGTCGCCACTGCGAAAACGGCAGTCAGGTCGACTATACCGACCGGATAGCGGTTTTAGATCCGTCAATTCTAAAGGACGAATGTAAGACGCCGCAGGATCAGCTCTTCTATGCAGAAAGCGGCAACGGCTGTCGACCGAACGCCATCGGCACAAAGGTATATGGTTTTCATGTGTCGGACGGAGAAAAAGGTTATTACCGCCGCACCGACTTTATAGGCGCACTTAAAGAGGAATTTGTCCCCGAATGGGCACAAGAAAACACACAAAAATATCTCGAACCCGATGAGCCTGCCGACGAACCTGTGGAGGACGGCGGCATGACAATGAATATGTAATCAGGAGGAATTAACTATGGCAACCAAGAAAACCAATAACGCAACGAAATCCAAAATCCCTGTCAGCGCCAAAATCGACCGCATGATCGAGCGTGAGGACGCGACGGTCAAAGCCTATGCCAGCGTGAATATCGGCGGCGCATTCGTTATCAAGGACATCGCCGTGGTGGACGGTCAGAAAGGGATGTTCGCACGAATGCCCTTTCGCTCCTACAAGACCGGCAGCGGCGAAACCAAGTATTCGGACATTGCCTTTGCCCTCACCGATGAGGCGCGGCAGAGCCTCAACGACGCCGTTCTCGGCGCTTACCGTGAGGCTTTGGAGGAATCCGAGGACGAATTGCCCGATGAGGACGAGAGTCCGGCACAAAGTATGTAACTTTTTCTCGAAATCTTTCGATTTCGCTGGACTTTTGCGTGTTTTTCGGTATTGTGTAAGTAGAGGTGATCATGATGATGAAACGGAAAATGCCCGCAGTCCTCCTTGCAGGACTGATGATACTCGCCCTTGCGGGATGTAATGCAAACAAAGCAACGCCCGACAGCGGCACGGCAGCGGACAGCCGTATAACCAAAACGGTAACAGACTCCGCATCCGAAACCACCGTCGAAACCGCACTCGCTGCCGACACCGAAAGCAAAACCGAAGCAATGGCAGAAAAAGAAAAAGCGGAAAGCACGGCGACTTCCGAGAGCGGTACTGCGGCGGAAACCCGAAAGCCTGCGGAAAGTGCTGACAAGGCGGAAACATCGCCGCCGACGCAAGCACCCAAGCAGACAGAACCGCCGAAAATAACCGAGGCGCAGCCGACCGCACCGCCGGAGAGCAGACCTGCCGAAACGACTGCACCAACAACGCCGCCGGCCGAAACAAATCCGGAACCCGAATCGCCTGCCGAAACGCAGCCGCCCAACGGCTTCACCGAAGCCGATCACAACCGCATCGTATCCGAGGTTAAGGCTTATGCCGAAAGCTACAAGGCAAAGGGCTTCACCTTCGTGTGGTCGGACAGCTTGGAATTCGGCTGGGATGTGGGCTGGATGGGAACACCCCGTATCAGCCGTGACGGTGTGGACGGTACGATCAAGACCCTCAAGCATCATGTCGATCTCATCTACAAATCCGGCACCGACCCGGCAAACGGCGTGACTGCCGACAGCGTACTCTACCGTGTGGTGCAGCTCGAGATCGACGGCGGCATCGCCTATGCTGTCATATACGGATAACAAAGAAGAATACTCTAACCCGAATGCCGTGAAAATCGCGGCATTCTTTTTTTTACTCAAAAAATCGAACGGAGGAATTTTCATGTTCACAAAATGTAAGCGCGGGATGACGGTGCTTCTTGCTGCCGTCATGCTGCTCACCACCATGCTGCCGCTGACCGCGTCTGCGGCAAGCGGCGTGACTATGGATCTCACCGACTGTCATGTAAGCTGGGACTATACGCTGACCGACGAGGAAGGAAACACCTTCTCCGCCGCCTACGGACTGAAGGCCGCGGACGACATCTATTTCGGCAAGGGCTTCAGCCCGTATCTCAGCAAAATGCATGACTACACCGCTAAGCGCAAGGGGCTGACCGGCTCCAAAGCCGATTGGGAATACGGTCGGGACTATGTCTACTGCTTCTGCATCGAGCGCGGTATTCCGCTGCCCGACAATACGCAGTATTCCGCGTCCGAAAACCCGAACCACGGCAATAAATATGCGCTGCTGACCGAAAACCAAAAGGATCTTCTCAGGCTTGCACTGACCTACGGGTATCCGAACCGTGTAGGCTTGCAGACCTCAAAGGACGCCAACGCCTGCTACGCCGCTACCCAGCTCATCGTGTGGCAGATCACCATGGGCTTTCGCAGTTCGGCTACGGCGCTGAATGACAAGACCTATCCCATGAGCGGCTACAGAGGCACCATGACCGAGCAGTATACGCGCAACAAATATCTGAAAGCCTATTACGACGGCATCCTCTCGGATATGGCGACCCACTACACCCGACCGAGCTTTACGGCTTATACCGCAAGTGCGGCAAAGACCTTTGAAATGGACTACAGCGGCGGCAGATATACGGTTACGCTGACCGATACCAACCGTGTGCTGCAAAACTATGCCGTTACAGCAAGCGGCGGCGCTTCGGTATCGGTTAACGGCAATACGCTGACCGTTTCTTCCGTCAAGCCTTTGAACGACGAGATAACCGTCAAGCTCAACCGCCGTGTGTATTCCACCAATATGAGTACGGGCTTTCTCATTTGGTCTGTGCCGGGAAAAGAAAGCGCCAATCAGGACATGGTATCCGGTGTTCCTGCCGACAATGACCCTGTGCCGTCCTATCTCAAGGTACGCACGGCGGCAGGTAGTGCCAAAATCGTCAAGGTCAGCGAGGACGGCAAGGTGGACGGCATTACTTTCCGCATTCAGGGCAACGGCATCGACAAGACCGTTAAAACCGCAAACGGGGGCGTGATTCAGGTGGACAACCTTCGTCCCGGCGTGTATACCGTGACAGAAGCTGAATATGACAAATATGTGCCGCAGGAAACCCGCCGTGTCACCGTAGTCAGCGGTCAGGTGTCCACCGTCACCTTCAACAATGTCTTAAAGCGCGGCGGACTGAAGGTCACCAAGACCGCCGAGGACGGACTGAGCGAAGGCATGAAATTCCGGCTCTACGGCACATCCCTTGCGGGAATCGCCGTGGACGAGTATGCCGTCACCGACAAAAACGGTGTGGCGGAATTCAAGGATGTGCTGATCGGCAGCGGCTATACCCTCGAAGAAGTGGGAACGCCCGAACGCTATGTCGTGCAGGACAAGCAGACTGCCGCTATCGAGTGGAATAAGGTGACAGGCAAAGCCTTTGACAATGTTCTCAAGAAATTCAGCGTTACGGTTACGAAATCCGATTCTGAAAAGGGCTTGCCGCAGGGTGACGCCTCCCTCGCAGGAGCAAAGTACGGCATCTATAAAGGCAATCAGCTCATCGACACCTACACCACCGACGCCAAGGGGCAGTTCACCACCAAGTGGTATGTCTGCGGCGATGACTGGACGATTCGTGAGATCAGCCCCTCCGAGGGATATCTGCTTAACACCGAGAGTCTGCACATCGGCGCAGAGGCCAAGCTGTATACCGTTGAATATAACATTGCAAAGCCTCTCGACTCCCTCGAAGATGTAATCAAGGGAAAAATCGCCGTAATCAAGCACACCGACGACGGCAGCACCAAAATCGAAACGCCCGAAGAAGGCGCGGAATTTGAGGTGTATCTGAAAGCGGCGGGTAGCTATGAAAATGCCAAGAAAACCGAACGGGATATCCTTGTTTGCGATGAGAACGGCTTTGCCGAAACCAAGGATCTGCCTTACGGCGAATACACCGTGCGTCAGACAAAGGGCTGGGAAGGCAAAGAACTGCTTGAACCCTTCAATGTCTATATCAGCGAGGACGGCAAGATTTATCGCTTCCTCATCAACAATGCCCCTTACGAAGCACTTATAGAGATCGTCAAGAAGGACGCGGAAACCGGCAAGATCATCCCTGCGGCGGGTATCGGCTTCAAGGTGCGCAACACCGATACCGGCGAATATATCGTGCAGCACATCAACTACCCGACACCTGTGGACATCGACACCTATTACACCGATGTCACCGGCAAGCTCATGCTCCCTGAAAAGCTGCCCTACGGTAACTATGAGATTATCGAGCAATGCACGGCATACGGATATGTATTAAGTGCCGAGCCTGTGGCGTTTAAGGTGGACGGAACGAAAACCACCGTAACCGTAGAAAAGCACAATATGCCGCAGAAAGGCAGTATTAAGCTCTCCAAAAGCGGCGAGATTTTCTTCTCTGTAATTGAAACAGACGGATTGTATCAGCCTGTCTTTGCAGATAAGGGGCTTGTCGGTGCTGTCTATGAAATCACCGCTGCCGAGGATATTATCACGCCGGACGGAACGCTCCGATATGCCAAGGGAACGGTCGTGGACACCGTAACGACCGACGAAAACGGCAATTCGGAAAGCAAGGCGCTATATCTCGGAAAATATACCGTCAGAGAAACAAAAGCGCCCTACGGTATGGTGCTGAACGGCACGGAAAAGACCGTGGAGCTGACCTATGCGGGTGAAACCGTGGAGATCACCGAAACTGCCGCCGAGTTCTACAATGAACGCCAAAAGGCAGCTCTGTACCTTGCCAAAATTCTCGGCAAGGATGAAATTTTCGGCATCGGGAATAACGGCGAGATCCTCTCGGTGCGCTTCGGGCTCTATACCGCAGAGGACTTGATTGCCACAGACGGCACGGTCATTCCAAAGGATGGTCTGCTCGAAATTGCAAACTGCAACGAAAACGGTAATATCACCTTCAAGACCGACATTCCAGTAGGCGCAAAGCTGTATGTAAAGGAAATTGCGACCGACAGCCACTATATCCTTTCGGACGAAAAATACCCCGTGACATTTGAGTACGCCGGACAGGATACCGCCCTTGTGGAAATTACGGCGAACGGCGGCGAAGCCATCCGAAACGAACTCATTTACGGTACGGTAAAGGGTCTCAAAATCGACCGTGAAACCGAAAAGAGCATCGCAGGCGCCGTATTCGGACTGTTCCGTACAGACACAAGCGAATTCACAAAAGAAACCGCTGTGTTGATTGCCGAATCCGGCAAGGACGGCGTGTTTGGGTTCGAGAAAATCCCTTACGGCAACTGGCTCATTAAGGAATTGCAGCCTGCGGACGGCTATCTCACCAACGAGGAAATCTATCCCGTAACGGTCAGTGAAAACGAGCAGGTCATCGGCATTACCGTTGTCAATGACCGCATTCCCGAAATCGGGACGCAGGCGACGGTGGACGGCGAAAAGGAGATCTGCGCCACCGAGGTGTTCACGCTGACCGATACCGTATCCTACAGCCACCTCATCCCCGGCAAGGAATATCTCCTTGTGGGAACGCTTATGGACAAAAGCACCGGAAAAGCCTTCACCGAAAACGGAAATGCGGTAACAGCCGAAACCGTATTCACCCCCGAAGCGCCGAACGGCACGGTCACCGTGACCTTTACCTTTGACGCAAGGCTTATTCGGAAAAACACAAGCCTTGTGGTTTTTGAAACGCTGTATAAGGACGGCAAAGAGCTTGCCGTTCATGCGGATATCAATGATAATGGGCAGACCGTAAAGGTAAAAGTCTCCGAAATCGGCACAAAAGCGACGGTGGACGGCAAAAAGGAAGTCACCGCAAGCGGCAGAGTGAAAATTGAGGATATTGTCTCCTACAAAAACCTTACCCCCGGCAAGGAATATACGGTCAAGGGTGTGCTGATGAACAAGGCCACCGGAGAACCGCTCCTTGCGGACGGCAAGGAAATTCGCAGCTCCTTCACCTTCAAGCCCGACAAGCCGGACGGCGAGATCAATATCACTTTCGTATTCGACGCTTCCGGGCTTAAAACTGCTACCGAGATCGTGGTATTCGAAACCCTCTACCGTGACGGTACAGAGATCGCCGCCCATGCGGATCTGAAGGACGAAGGGCAGACAGTGAAAATCATGCCACCCACACCGGACAATCCGCAGACGGGAGATAACTCCAATCTCGGCTTTTGGATCGGGCTTGGCGCTGTGGCACTCGGCGGTATCATCGCCGTGGTCATTATCCGTGTGAAATCCCGAAAGGATGAGGATGACGAATGATGCGCAAGGTGTATGTCTGCGCTCCCCTCGGCGGGAATGTTGAGAGCAATCTCAAGAAGGTCAGGACATATACCGAATACGCACTGAGGTGCGGCACGGCTCCGGTCGTGCCGCATTTCTATGCGGAATGTCTTGATGATAACGACCCGAAAGACCGTGAAATCGGGCTTGCGGCGGGACTGTCGCTTCTGTGGTTCTGCGACGAGCTGTGGCTGTTCGGAGATACCGTCACAGACGGCATGAAAAACGAACTGCAGTTCTGCAAAAACCTCAATATCCGCATCCGAAAGATAACCGAAAATGAAATTCAAAAAGTGATCGGAGGTAACCGCTTATGAATCCTATGAAAAAGAAAACGATGAGAATTATGCTTTCGCTTCTGCTCGTGGCCGTCCTTGTGTCGGCATTCTCTGTGACCGCATTTGCGGCGGGCGATGTGGCGGGAGCGATCGAGAACACATGGAATGCCGCCAAAGGACAGATTCAGACCGTGGTCAACAATGTGGTCTTTCCCGTCTGCGATATGATCCTCGCCATCCTTTTCTTCGTGAAGGTCGGCACGGCATATTTCGACTACAGAAAGCACGGGCAGTTTGAGTTCGCCGCGCCCTGTATCCTCTTCGCCTGCCTTATTTTCACCCTCACCGCACCGCTGTATATCTGGTCGATCATATGATGAGAGCGGAAACACAAGCAAAAGGAAACGGAGGTGAGGCTCCTTGTTTGACTGGTTAGGAGATATCATTTCAGGCATCGGCAGCGCCATCGGAGATACGATTGACTTTATCGGTTCGGGGCTGGGTGATGCGATTTGGAACGCCATGCTCAAATGGCTGTACGAGATCATCTACGGTGCGATTGCTGATTTCTTCGAGATGATGGGCAATATGGGCTCGGAAGTATTCGATCTCGAATGGGTGCAGGCTACCGTGAAGCTGTTCACGCTGTTCGGCTGGGGCTTGTTCGTCGCGGGAACGGTTGTAGCCGTATTCGATGTGGCGATAGAATACCAGTGCGGCAGGGCGAACATCAAGACCACAGCGCTCAATATTCTAAAGGGCTTCTTTGCCTGCTCCCTCATCGGCATAGTGCCGATAGAATTATACAAGTTCTGCATCAGCCTGCAAAACACCTTTTCGCATGATTTGGTCGGGATCGCCTCCGGCGGGATCAACGAAAGCCTTGCCGACGCAGGGCTTGCCGCCCTCGCCGGAATGTTCTCGTCGGCGGTCTCGGCAACCTACGGTCTTTTGAATTTGCTGTGCATGATCGCCTTTGCTTACTGCGTAATCAAGATGTTTTTCGCCAATATCAAGCGTGGCGGCATTCTGCTCATTCAAATAGCGGTCGGTTCGCTGTATATGTTCAGCGTTCCCCGTGGCTATGCGGACGGCTTCAATCAATGGTGCAAGCAGGTTATAGCGATCTGCCTTACGGCATTTATGCAGACAACCTTGTTGTTCCTTGGACTAATGACATTCCCGAACAATATGCTGTTGGGGCTTGGTATTATGCTGGCCGCCAATGAAGTACCGAGAATTGCGCAGCAGTTTGGCCTTGACAGTTCGGTGAGAGTCAATATGATGAGCGTGGTACACGCCACCACTACGGCAGTCAACCTGACCCGCAGTGTGGCAAAGGCCGCAGGCAAATAACGGAGGTATAGCATGAAAGAAAACAATGAATTGGAACGCACAGATATTGCCGTTGACTCGGATATGGAGGTTGACTGCGATATCGGGCAGGAAATTACGGCATATATCGAAACATGGTTCGATGTGGACAAAAAGTTCGGGATCAACACCGCCTCGGAGGACGGCACTTGGCTGAATATGTACGCCAAATACAACCCCTTTGCCGACACCTTGCGTATCGAATGCGAGATCAGCCGCGACAGTGGCTCCTCATACTTTGACTATGGGCCGACGATTGAAGAATCGCAGCTCATTAAAGACATGATCGCGGAAAAGCTCATGCATGGACACGGTCGGACGCCGCAGGAGTTTTGCGAGGATGTCGGCGGCATAGAAATCGGAGGAATGACCCAATGACGCAATATATCTATCCGCAGAACCTCAAGGCCACGGCCAACCTGTGGCTGTGGAGCTTGCGGGATTTTGTTATCCTTGCCGTAGCCGCTCTGCTGTCGGTGCTGGCGCTGGTGCAGCTCCGCATATTTCTTCCGGCAGCGGCGGTGCTTTGCTACGGATTTTTAACCATCCGCATGGATGACACCACGGTGCTGGATTTTATGAAATATGCCGTGCGGTACTTTATATCCACACAACAGTATTACGAATGGAGATGATGACAATGAAACAGCAGAAAAAGAAAAAAGGCCGCTCGGTGCAGGAGCTTTTAGGGATTAAAACCTTTACAAAATACGGCCTTACAACGACTAAGGGCGAGCTGCTCTTCTACCTTGTATCGCCCACCAATATCTCAGTGCTGTCCCACACCAATATCGAAATCAAGATACGCCATCTGATGATGGTGCTGTCGGCATTGCCCGACATCGAGATCGTCTGCACCGACTCCTCGGAATGCTTTGACGACAACAAAGCCTATCTGACCGAACGCCTCAAAACCGAGGAAAACGGCAGGGTCAAAAAGCTCATCAAAAAGGACATCGATTTCCTCGACAACATTCAGACGGAAATGGCGACGGCGCGGCAGTTTTTCTTTGTGGCACGGCTGAAAAGCCAAAAGGAAAAGCAGGTTTTTGAAACCGCCAACCGCATCGAAAGCAAAATCGCCGGTGAGGGCTTTGAGGTACACCGATTGAAAAAGCCTGAGATCAAGCGCATTCTGGCGTTATACTTTGAAGCGAGTATGCAGGGCGAGGCCATGCCCGACATTGACGGCGAACAGTTTTACGAGGGTACGGATGATGAGGACGAGGAATAAGCCCGCCCTCATATTTTTTTGTCTTCTGCTGTCGGCGGCAGCCGTGCTGTCAGGCGTGAAAATCCATTCCGAACTGAAAGAACAGCAGAAAGAAAAAGAGGATTTCAAGGCCATAGCCGAGATAGCCGAACTGCCGATGACCGAAGCTCCGACAGAACAGACAGAATCAGAGCAGGCAGAGCCTACGGAAGAACCTGCCGCCGAGCGCAACATTCCGAAACTAATTGCCGCAAATACGGACTGTATCGGATGGCTGAGTATCGACGGCACAAACATCAGCTATCCCGTCATGTATACTCCGAGTGAAACGCAGAAATACCTCCGCCGCAGCTTTTACGGGCAGTACAGTCAAAGCGGCGTACCGTTCCTTGACGGCAGATGCAGCATGAACGGCGGCAACTTCATTATTTACGGTCATAACATGAAAAACGGCACGATGTTCTCCGATTTGAAGAAATATCTGAATACGGATTTTCTAAACGCACACCGCACGGTAAGGCTCGAAACCGCCGGAGGTGTGTTTCTGTTTACCGTGACCGAGGTGCGGAAAACCAATACCGCAGACCCGTGGTATAACCGCATAACCAGCGAGGACGGCCGCCACCTTATCCTCTCCACCTGCTACGGATCGGGCAAGGATGGCAGACTGCTCATTATCGCCGCAGAAACCTAAACGGCAGAAAGGAAAATATTATGCTCAAAAGAAAACCGAAAGTATTGACGCCGGAGCAGGTTGAGGAAATCCGCACCAAGGATTTCTTCGATATGATCCTGCCCGGCACCATTCGCTTTTTATCCGACCACTATATCGTCGGTGACAGCTACCGCTGCGTGTGGGCGGTGCGGGAATATCCGCCGTCCACTGAGGAACAGGCCATTCTCTCGCAGCTTGCCGACCGCAGCGGCGTGACGCTCCGCATCTATCACAGGCTTGTGGAATCTATGGAGCAGCGCAAGATCATTCAAAACGCCACCCGCCGCAACCGACTCAAAAGCGGCGGCAACGATGTCAGCGAAAGCATCGAGGCCGAGGGCAATTTGCAGGATGTCATCGAGTTGCTCGCAAACCTCCGCAAAAACAAAGAGCCGCTCCTCCACTGCTCGGTGTTTATCGAGCTGAAAGCCAAGAGCATGGAAAAGCTCAAGGAATTGCAATCGGATATTGCCATGGAGCTGACCCGTTCCAAAATCTCGGTAGACAGGCTGACCCTCCGGCAAAAGGAAGGCTTCCTCTCTGCCGTGCCGACAGGCTCCAACCAGTTCGGGGCGCAGTATGAGCGTGTGCTGCCTGCGTCAAGTGTTGCAAATCTTTACCCATTCAACTTTTCCGGCAAGACCGATCCGCAGGGTGCATATATAGGCAGAGATAAATACGGCACAAACATCCTTGTAGACTTCGACCGCCGCGCCGAGGACAAGACCAATTCCAACGCCCTCATCTTGGGCAACAGCGGTCAGGGCAAGAGCTATCTCCTAAAGCTCATTTTAACAAACATCCGTGAATCGGGCAAGCGCATTATCTGCCTTGATCCCGAAAGCGAATACGAAACCTTGTGCGACGCGCTCGGCGGCTGCTATATTGATTTCATGTCCGGCGAGTACACCATCAATCCGTTAGAGCCGAAAGCATGGACTGACAGCGTTGAGGATATCGACGCCACAACTCCCGAAGCATTCAAGAAAGTGACACGGCTTTCACAGCACATTGCCTTTTTGAAAGACTTTTTCCGCAGCTACAAGGATTTTACCGATGCGCAGATAGACACCATCGAAATCCTGCTCTCCAAGCTGTATGCCCGATTCGGCATTACCGACAGCACGGACTACAGTGTAAAGAAGCCCTCGGACTTTCCCGTTATGCAGGATTTTTACAATCTCTGCGAAGAAGAATTTATGGCTTATGACAAGCAACGCAAATACCTCTATACAGAGGAAACGCTCCAAGAGGTTTGCCTCGGAATCCATTCCATGTGCGTCGGCTCGGAAAGCAAATATTTCAACGGCCACACCAACATTACCGATTCCAACTTTCTTGTATTTGGCGTGAAAGGCTTAATGGATACTAACCGCCGACTCAAGGACTGTATGCTGTTCAATATCCTGTCATTCATGAGCAACGAACTGCTCGGCAAAGGCAGCACGGCAGCATCGGTGGACGAGCTGTATTTGTTTCTTTCCAATATGACTACAATCGAATACTTGCGTAACTGCATGAAGCGTGTGCGCAAAAAAGACTCCTCGGTCATTCTGGCAAGTCAGAACATCGAGGATTTTTTGATTCCGTCAATCCGTGAATTCACAAAGCCGCTGTTTTCCATTCCTACGCATCAGTTTTTGTTCAACGCAGGTCAGATCAATCCCAAGGAATATATGGACGCCCTGCAGGTCGAGCCGAGCGAATTTGAACTTATTAAATATCCCGAACGAGGTACTTGCCTCTATCGCTGCGGGAATGAACGGTATCTCCTGCAAGTCATAGCTCCCGAATACAAGGCCGCACTGTTCGGCAAATCGGGAGGTAGATAATGAGCGCCACGGTAGCCGCCGCACTCAAGAAAATTGCCGTCGCCGTACTGACCGACAAAAAGCTGCGGCGCACCGTTCTCGGCATCGTCCTCGGTGTGATCATTATCATCATTATGCCGGTGGCCGCTGTTATATCTTTGTTCAACGGTGACATCGAGATCGACACCGACCGCCTTCAGACCTTGGTGGTGGAAAATCTCTCCGCCGAGGAAAAAGCAAAGCTGCAGGCGGTGGAGGATACCATGTACGCCATAGAAACGGCTATGACCGAAAAGGGATTTACGGCAGAGAAAGCAAAGGAAGCGCAGGTGCTGTATGTGCTGGCGCTTTCCGACTATGCCGAACAAACAGATTTTGTTTCCAAGCTGGCAGGCTGCTTTACGGAGGATCAGACGGACGAGCAGCTCATCGCCGCCGTCAACTCCGCCTTCGGCACGGAGCTGAAAACCGAGGACTACAGCAAGATAATGAATTCCATCCGTGCCAAGGCAATCAATGTCTCAAAGTTTGTCGATCCCGAAACAAAGAATAATGTTGACCTTGCAGAGTGGGCAAAGCAGGCTTACGCAAAGAAATGGGGCTATGTATACGGGACATACGGTGAGGTGCTGACCGAATCTATATTGACGGCAAAAGCCTCACAATATCCGGAGCAAGTCGGCGACAATGAAGAATTCATTCGGAGTCATTGGCTCGGAGTACGCACGGCCGATTGCATCGGTCTTATAAAAGGCTATGCATGGTACAACTGTGATACGGGACAAATCGATTACCGCTCCAACGGCGTGATGGACACAGGCTCCGATCCCATGCTCGATATGGCAACCGAAAAAGGTACGATCAATACCATGCCCGATATTCCCGGCATTACCGTATGGAAAGACGGACATATCGGTGTTTATGTCGGGGACGGACAGACCATTCACGCTGCCAACACCGAGCTGGGCGTTATCATGACACCGCTTGAAAAAGCAAGCTGGACACACTGGCTTAAGATACCGTATATCTCCTATGATGAACCCATCGAGAAAGAAAACTGACATATAGTACTGAAAAAGCGGTATGGGTGCAAGCCCATACCGCAGATACATACCACGAACCTGACAGTAGAAAAAGTCACAAAGTCGTGGTATAATGTATT